>ERZ773263.380-NODE-380-length-31710-cov-6.081030_pt1 | contig 31710 bp, 29 predicted proteins | sample MGYA00511076_ERZ773263 | MGnify/ENA primary metagenome ERZ773263 (study PRJEB29015, sample SAMEA2738155) | human oral metagenome | biome: human oral; feature: human-associated habitat; material: saliva | place: China | collected 2195 ... | reverse complement strand
GGGCCCCAACCCGGAATAAGCTCCGTTCCCTCAGTTCGGGTCATATCGTCTAGGGTGAGCACCTGACAAAGTTCGAGCTACATGAAGGCATTGCGCCTTGGGCTCGAGCGCATTCCAATAGGATGGGCGCGCGTAGACCCCAGGATACGGACGCGCCAACGCACCCTGTCGCGCAAGGCGAGCAAGGCGAGCCTGAAACCCATCGCCTGCGGGCGCAAGACAACGCATCGTCCGCTCCGCCTCATCAAGCTGGGCTTTAATGCTGTCATCCAACCGAGCTGTCGACATGCCGTCCCCCATCTCGTATCCTTGCGCCATGACGCGTGGAGCGACTATACCTCATGCACGAGCTGATTCGGAGTTTCCAAAGGCATACATCTGAATGAAAGGTGAGTGTTCTCATGACGAAAAACGAGGAGATCTGAACCACCTTGCGCGCTGCCTATGACAGCTGTTTGTCTCTGCCTGCCACGTTGCCCGCCGTCGATGCAGACAAGCGCAAGTCTGGCGTGCAGACGTGCGCTGGGAGGACTGTATTGTGCGCTTGATTCAGCTTTCTCATAGATTAATCTTCATTGAGAATCCATTGATGCCGTCGCCTTCAACGAGAATCCGACGGCATCATGATCTGCAGAGTGCGCTTTTACGTGAGGGGTCTGGGCCAGAGTGCGCTTTTCCGTGAGAGGTCGAGTCCAGAATGCGGTTTTTCGTGAGGGAGTCGACACAGAGTGCGCTTTTGCGTGAGGTGGGTCGACGTTTGCCCAGGTGAGGAAAAGCGCATTCTGTAGCCGGTGTGTCACGGAAAAGCGCATTCTGTATGAAGTTCTCACGGAAAGGCGCACTCTGGGGTCTTCAGAACCGCCAGAATGCGGTTTTTCGTGAGGGCACCAGCGCAGAATGCGCTTCTGCGTGAGGGGGTCGGGGCAGAGTGCGCTTCTGCGTGATGGGTCGAGTCCAGAATGCGCTTTCGCGTGAGGGGGGTCGGGGCAGAGTGCGCTTCTGCGTGAGGGGTCGAGTCCAGAATGCGCTTTTGCGTGAGGGAGTCGACACAGAGTGCGCTTTTGCGTGAGGTGGGTCTACGTTTGCCCAGTTGAGGAAAAGCGCATTCTGGCGGCACGATCTCACGGAAAGACGCATTCTGCGGGAGTGGCGTTACCAAAAGGCGCATTCTGCATCGTGCCAATCACGCGGAGTGCGCTTTTGCGTGAGGCCGTCGGGACAGAATGCACTTCTGCGTGAGGGTCGGACCCAGAATGCACTTTTGCGTGAGGGCGTCGACACAGAATGCGCTTTTGCGTGAGGGCGTCGGGCCCAGAATGCGGTTTTTCGTGAGGGCACCAGCGCGGAATGCGCTTTTGCGTGAGGGACGGGGGCACCCATCCGACCACCCGGCATCTACTCGACGTCCGTCGACTTCTCGAGGGCACGAAGCAGGTCCTCACCGCGAGCGTCGTGCGCCGTAAGGCGAATTCGGCGCGACGGCTCGATACCAGCTCCAGCCTCAGCCCCACCCTCACCGTTCAAGCGCGAGATGAGCACGTCCACGCGCTCGAGGCCAATCTCGTCCACAAAGCGCTCGCCCCACTCGATGACACAGGGACCGTCACCGCCGAGGACGTCGTAGAGCCCAATGTCCTCGAGCTCACCCACGTCAACGAGCCGGTAGAGGTCAAAGTGATAGAGCGGCATCCGCTCTCCCTCGTAGACCATCTCGATCGTGAACGTGGGACTCGTAACGTCGCCAGAGACACCCATGCCCCTCGCTATACCCTTCGTAAGCTGCGTCTTTCCTGCCCCGAGGTCTCCTGTGAGCACGAGCACATCACCCTCCCGAAGCAGGGAGCCCAAGGTGCAGCCGAGCGCGATCGTCTCTTCTTGCGAACTCGTTACGAACTCTACCGTCACGTCACACCCCCGTCGTCGAGGGTGGGTTCGCCAAAAGCCACGCCCCCACCATCGCAAGGTCACTCTCAAGCTGCGGTTGCCAGTCGGAGTGATAGATGCATGCCGCAGGATGGAAGGTGGGACATACCACAAAATGCCCCACTTGATAGAGGGCACCGCGCAGCTTCGTGACACCTTTCTCGGTCTTAAGCAGCCACTGTGAGGCAAAGTTCCCAAGACACACGATTACATCCGGCCACACAGAGCGAACCTGCTCGCGCAGGAAGGGCGCGCAGGCCTCGATCTCCTCGGGACGCGGGTTACGATTTCCCGGTGGACGACACTTGATCACGTTGGCGATATAGACCTCGTCACGCGTGAGCCCCGCTATCGAAAGAAGCGAGTCCAACTTGTGGCCGGCGGCACCGACGAAGGGCTCCCCCTGCAGATCCTCGTTTCTTCCAGGACCCTCTCCGATGAACATAACCCGGGCGTGCGGGTTGCCAACGCCAAATACCAGATTGGTACGCGTCTCTCCCAGGCCACAGAGGCGACAGTCCCCCATGACCGCACGAATCTCGTCAAGCGAGACCTCGCCTGGTTTTGGACGGTCGTGACCGGGTATGTGTATGGCTGGCATCGCTGTCATCAACCTAGACGTAGACTTTCTCGAGGCGCATACCAAAGTCGCAGGTGACCTCGTAGTTGATCGTGTCACGCAGGCGCGCCATCTCGTCGGCAGATATCGTTTGGCCACCGTCTGTACCCAGTATGGTCACGACATCTCCGCACTCCACGGGAGCCACGGTCTTCACACTCCCAAGGCTGCGCCGGCTCGTGTCAACGGCAAACATGAACTGGTCCATGCAGATACGGCCGACCTGGCGCACGCGAACACCATTGACCAGCACATCCATGTGATTCGAGAGCACGCGGGCCAAACCGTCCGCATAGCCTATGGGCACAGTCGCGATCTGAATGTTGGGTGTCGGCACGCGATACGTGAGACCGTAGCCCACGCCCTCGCCCACAGCCGGGTAGATGGCGCGCGTCACGCGAGCTCGCACACTCATCACGGGCCTCAGCGCGACCCTCGGCTCGGTGGTGGCGGAAGGGTGCAAGCCATAGAGTCCGATGCCCACGCGACACATGTCGTTATGTAGCTCGGGATGGAGCACGGTACCTGGCGTATTGTCACAGTGCACGAGGCCGTGGTCGAGTCCTGCGGCCTCAAGCGCCGCGATGGCACGCGAGAAGCGAGAAGACTGCTGCTTGAAGTCCCAGTCGCCGATAACGTCAGCCGTGGCAAAGTGAGTAAAGGTGCCGGCGCACTCCAAGCCCCGGTGGAAGTCGATCAGATGGCGCAGCTCAACCACGTCATCCGGCAACACCCCAATGCGGGTCATGCCCGTGTCGATGGCCAGGTGATACTTACCCACCTTGCCCAAGGCGACGGCCCTCTCGCCAAGGGAAAACGCGAAGTCGCTTGTATAGATTGACGGCATGAGATCATGAGCAAGCAGGGTGTCGATGGCACCAAGAGGCGGCTCACACAGCACAAGGATCGGCCACGAGATGCCCGCACGGCGCAGCTCGACACCCTCGGCAACCGTGGCAACCGCAAACTGGTTGGCGCCTGCGGCGTACATGGCCTTTGCGCACTCGACGGCACCGTGCCCGTACGCGTCGGCCTTGACCGCGCACATCAGCTTGGTGCGTGGCTCGAGAAGCGCCTTAAACGTGCGGACGTTCGCGCGAAGCGCGCCGAGGTCTATCTCGACCCAAGCCCACCGGTCCAGAGGGCAGTTCTTAAGCACGTCGCGTCCCGACATCGCATCCTCCACCGCTGCCACCGCCTACTCCTCTGGCTCGCCCTCGGGAAAGGCGATGTCATCCTCAAGTGCATCTTCTGCCAGTCCGATCATGTCTATGATGTCACGAGCCATGACGCCGCGAGACCCACGCTCGTTGATGGCCATCGAGCCGGCGTGCCCGTGAATCTCGCAGGCCAGCGCCGTGAGCGTGGGCAGGTCCTCGTGGTCTATGCTACCTCGCGCGAGAAGCGCCGCGATGACGCCGCTGAGCGCGTCGCCCGAGCCTGCCGTGGCCAGAGATGCGGGTCCTGGCTTAGGCAAAAGCGCGACCTCTGCGTTCAGGCAGGCAGTCGCCGATCCCTTGGCCACGACGCACAGCTCGCTTCCGCCATCCGCCCAGACGATACGACGCGCAGCCTCCATTGCGGTAGTAAGTGAGTTGGGCGGCGTTGCCTGCAGGCCAACCAGACGCCCCAGCTCGCCACGATGCGGGGTCAGGACCAAAGGGTCGCTGCGACGCAATAGCTCGGGAAACTCGTCCAGGGAGTTTGAGGTCAAGCGCGCAATACAGTTCAGGCCGTCGGCATCGACGACTAGTGGCACCTCGGCAGAGAGCAGGTGTGAGACCACACTCACGGTGCCGGCGGTCACGCGCATACCCGGGCCGACCAAGGTGCAGGAGCGCTTCTCGGCAAGCTCGGCGATCTTGATGGCAGCCGCATCGGAGAAGGTCCCATTGTCCTTGGCAGGAAGTCCGAGCACGGGGATCTCAAGCAGCTGTGACTGGATGACAGGCACGATGGGCGCGGGAACGGCAAGCGTCACATAACCTGCGCCGGCTCGTGCCGCAGCAAGCGCGGCCATGACCGGAGCCCCGACGAAGCGCTGCGATCCCCCGACGACGAGCACCGAGCCGCGCGTGAACTTATTGTCCGCGTTTGAGAGGGGTGGGAGCATGCCCGCATAGTCCGCGAGGTCGGCACGCCAGGCGACGGGGTCTGCCTCACGCACGAGCTGCTCGGTCTGCTCGGCGAGAGGCGCCACCACAATGGTGCCGCAGGTGTCTCGACCCTGGTCGGCAAGCAGGCCCGGCTTGAGCACGAGCATCGTCACCGTGAGGTCTGCCGAGACGCAGCCGCCGGCAGAAAGGCCGGTCTGGGCAGAGAGGCCACTCGGCACGTCCACCGCGACGACACGTGCGTCAGAGTCGTTGACGCAGTCTATCCAGATGTCAAAGGGCGTGCGGGGAATCCCATGGAAGCCGGTACCGAGCATGGCATCGACCACGACGTCGGCGGCTGCGAGCACCTTCTCAAGCTGGTCGCGCGGAGGGGCGACGAGCACGGAAACGCCGGCGTGCTCGGCACTATTGGCCACTACGCGGGCGAGGTCACCACGTATCGCGTCTGGCTCGACCGGGGTAACCACGCTTACGCGGATACCCCTTGCCTTGAGGCTCTCGGAGCAAACCCAACCGTCTCCCCCGTTGTTGCCAAGACCACACATCACGACGACTTCCTCGACGTTGCCCATGCCCATGACCTCTCGGGCCGTCGATACTCCAGCCCTGTGCATGAGCTCAGATATGCTCACGCCCACGCCGGTGAGGTCACTCTCCACCTGCTTGACATCCTCGACGTTTAGGACTGGCTGCATGATGTCACCTTCCTAGGCCTCCTCGCGAGACGACTTGCCCACTCGCGCATGTTGCTCTTCCTCTGTGCCCACCTCGATGGGCCTCACCCCAGCGTCTCTGTCGACATGCCCTCGGACATCCTCGCCCTCCCCGGCGAGGTGCTCGAGCTCGTCGACGATGACGCGAGCACTTTTGAATGACGCCTGAATCTCTGTGGCGGCGCCATGTGCCGCATCCCGCTTCGGACGAACGGCCTCGGTCACCATCACGGCAGTCGCGACGGCCTCATCGTGCGTCGTCGAGAGCGAGATCGCCACCTCCTGCACGCCCCTGGCCTCGGCAATCTCGGCCGCACGGCCCGAGAGGACGCAGCTGGGCCGACCGTTGTCAGCGCGCCTCACCGAGACGTCCCTAAAGCCCACGCCCTCCGAGAAGCCCGTACCCAATGCCTTGAGCACGGCCTCGCGTGCCGCGAAGCGGGCGGCGTAGTGGTCTGCCGGCCTGGGACTCGCATCACAGTAGCTGCGCTCGTCCTCGGTGAAGACTCGTGCGACAAAGCTCGGACGCCGACGCATGACGGCCTCCATGCGCGCTATCTCAAGCATGTCTACGCCAATGCCCGCAACTGCCATCACGTCTCCCCTTCGCCCGTCATTGCTACTCAACCGTAACGGACTTGGCAAGGTTACGCGGCTTGTCAACGTCAAGACCCTTGGCCTTGGCGACGTAGCGCGCAAGCATCTGCAGGTGCACGACTGCGACGATGGGCACAATGTACTCGTCCATCTTCGGCACCCATAGCACCTGCTCGCAGAGCTGGGCCACCTCCTCGTCACCGTCAGTCGCCACAGCGACCACCTTGGCTCCGCGAGCGATGGACTCCATGATGTTCGAGACGGTCTTATCGTGCACGTGATCATCGGGAACCACCGCGAGTACCGGGAAGCCGGGTTCGATGAGCGCGATGGGACCATGCTTCATCTCGCCTGCGGGATAGGCCTCGGCATGCACGTAGGCGATCTCCTTCATCTTGAGGGCACCCTCGTAGGCCGTGGTCGAGTTGGTGCCACGCCCCAGGTAAAGCGCACTCGTGGCATCCTGGAAGATGGGCACGGCCTGCTTGTCCTGCCAACTGCGGTTAAAGATCTCACGGATGAGGTCAGGCACCTGCCTGAGCTCGCGGTAGATCATCTCGACGTCACAGGGTGTCATGCTGCCGTTGGCAAAGGCCAAGCGCAGGGCTACGAGCGCGGACGCAACCATCTGGGCAGTATACGCCTTGGTGGAGGCAACAGCCACCTCGGGACCAGCCTGCACGTAGAGTGTACCATCGGCCTCACGTGCGGCCGAGCTCCCCAACACGTTGGTGATCGCGAAGATCTTGCAGCCCATGCCCTTGAGCCTGCGAGCGGCCGCTAGGGTGTCTGCCGTCTCGCCAGACTGCGTGATGATGAGGCAGAGGGTGTGGTCAGTCACGAGGACGTCGGCATAATTGAACTCCGAGGCGAACTCAACCGAGACGAAGATCCGGGCCCAGTGCTCTATGAGGGTCTTTGCTATGAGACCCACATTGTAGGAGGTTCCGCAGCCGATGATGTAGACGCGATCTACCTGAGACAGCTCCTCGCGCGTCATGCGTAGCTCGTCCATCTCGATGCCATGTTTGCCGAGACGATCCTTGAGCAGGCGCTCGATAGCCTCGGGCTGCTCGGCGATCTCCTTGCCCATGAAGTCGGAGTGGCCACCGAGCGTCGCCATCGAGGCGTCCCAGTCGATGTCGAGGCCCTTGGGCTCTGTTACCTCACCGCCGCTCGCGTCATAGACGGTGATGCCCCCGTCCTTTTCGAGCAGGGCGATGTCACCATCTTCAAGCTGTACCACGTGGTCCGTGACGGAGGAAAGCGGTATGACGTCCGATGCCGCATATGCACCGTCCTCGGTGGAGGCCACGACAAGCGGGCTTCCACAGCGCGTCACGACGATCTGGTCGGGTACGTCGGAGCAGATGACGGCGATGGCCCATGACCCCTCAAGGCGCGCGACGGTGTTACGCAGCGCGCCGACCATGTCCCCCTTGGCCGGACCGTTCCACGCATCCCCAAAAAGGTGTGCTATGACCTCGGAGTCGGTCTCGCTCTTGAACTCATGTCCCTCGGCACGCAGGCTGCGACGAAGCTCCTCGAAGTTCTCGATGATGCCGTTGTGGACGATGGCGATGCTGCCCGAGCAGTCCGTGTGCGGATGGGCGTTCCTGTCGGCGGGGGCGCCATGGGTGGCCCATCGGGTATGGCCGATGCCACAGCTGCCCACGAGGTTCGCGTCATCGCAACGCTGGCGCAGCGCCTCCACACGACCTTGGCACTTGACGACGTGCAAGTGCCTTGAGGGCGAGATGATGGCAACGCCAGCCGAGTCATACCCGCGGTACTCCAAGGCCGCAAGGCCATCGAGCAGGTAGTTGATTGCCTGATTCTTGCCGGTATATCCTACGATTCCGCACATGCGCATGCCTCCATCTTTGCCACGCTAACCTGGATGTACGAACGCAGAGCCACTTTTTGTGCCCTGTTGGCTCGATCGGACAAGCAGCTTGCCCGAGGCCCCTCAAACTCGCTCGAGACTACACCCCAAAGGGTTCGAGCGCCCTGACGACGATATCATTGGCCTGGGTGCACAGCGCATCCTCTGGTGCCTCCGCGAGCACGCGGATGAGGGGTTCGGTGCCGGAAGCACGCACGAGCACCCGACCGTTACCCCCAAGGAATTCCTCGGCCGCTCTGACGGCCGCCTTGACATCGACGGACTCCATGGCGGCAGCCTTGTCCGCAACACGAACGTTCACGAGCTGCTGGGGATAGAGCCTCACGGGCGCCGCAAGCTGAGAGAGGGTCTCTCGCTCCGCACGGATGACCTCCATGATGCGCAGGCTCGTCATGATGCCGTCCCCCGTGCGCTCGATGTCGCCAAAGATGATGTGGCCCGACTGCTCCCCGCCGAGCGAGTAGCCATTCTCGCGCATGCAGGCATAGACGTTCTTATCGCCCACATCCGTGGTCACGTACGAGAGGCTCGCCTCGTCGAAGGCCTTGAAGAGGCCGTAGTTGCTCATGACCGTGGGGACAATGGTGCCTGCGGCAAGGCGACCATGCTTATGCAGGTATTTTCCACAGATGTAGAGGATGAGGTCACCGTCAACGGTGCGACCGCGCTCGTCGACGGCAAGGCAGCGATCCGCGTCTCCGTCATAGGCAAAGCCCACGTCAAGACCTTGTTCTACCACGTGCCGCTGCAGGCGCTCGATGTGGGTGGAGCCGCAGTCGACGTTGATGTTAAAGCCGTCCGGCGCGTTGCTTATCACGCGCACATCTGCCCCGAGCGCATCGAAGACGGGCTTGGCGACCGAGGAAGCGGCGCCATTCGCGCAGTCAAGCCCCACCTTGACACCTTGGAGCGAGAAGTTGGCGCTGGCGATGAGGGAGGCTATATAGCGGTTGCGGCCCTGCATGTAGTCCACAGTGCACCCTATGGCATCGCCCGTCGCGAGGGGAACTTCCACCTTGTCGTCAATGTAGTCCTCTATCCGCTCAAGCACGTCCTCGTCCATCTTGTAGCCTTCGCTGTTGACGAGCTTGATACCGTTGTCAGTGAAGGGGTTATGCGACGCCGTGATCATGATACCGCAGTCGAATCGGCCGTCGAGCGTCTCGTAGGAGACCCCGGGCGTGGGGATGACGTGGAGCATGTACGCATCGGCGCCGGAGGCAACGAGCCCCGCCACGAGTGCGGACTCGAACATGTAGCTTGAGCGACGCGTATCCTTACCGAGCACGACGCGGGCCTTGCGCTCCTGACGCGCGCCGTAGTACCACCCTACGAAGCGACCTATCTTGTAGGCATGTTCGACGTCGAGACCCTCATTGGCCTTGCCGCGAAATCCGTCCGTCCCAAAGTACCTCATAGCTTCCTCTCCTGCGCCAGGCACCACGGCGCTTGCGCGACGACCCGGCACGTAGGACTACGCCTCAGACTTTACACGGCAGAATTCTAGCAGCATATGTCTGCTGCGTCAGATGAGGATACGGGGTACATCCGATAAAATCGGGCTCAAGCACGGTCGCGGGAACTTAGGTGCACCCAGAAGGCCCAGGCGAATTGCGCAATCAGGCAGCTCATTGTGGCGACCGAGTCACTACGTGGGGGCGGGATTGTCCTCACGCCTGCGTCAGACGCAAGACGGGGAAGCCGCAAACGCGACTTCCCCACACAAACAACTCCTCTTTTGCCGATAGGAACGGCACACGCCACACGGCGGTGGGCCAAGAGAATCCTAGCGCTTGGAGAACTGCGGGCGCTTGCGGGCCTTCTTGAGGCCGTACTTCTTGCGCTCGACCGCACGGGAGTCTCGCGTGAGCAGGCCAGCCTTCTTGAGCTCGGCGCGATACTCGCCTGCCTCGAGCAGGGCGCGGGCGATGCCAAGACGTAGTGCCCCGGACTGGCCGTTGATGCCGCCTCCGTCGCAGTTCGCGAAGACGTCGAAACGACCGACGGTGTCAGTTACGCGAAACGGAGCCATAGCGTTATCAACGAGCTGCTGGCGCCCAAAGTACTGTGCGGCCTCACGGCCGTTAACACTGACCTTACCGGTACCAGGGATCAGGCGGACACGTGCCGTCGCCTCCTTGCGACGCCCAGTGCCGGTATACAGAGCGATGTTATCAGCCATCGGTTACGCCTCCAGATCGATCTTGGTGGGATTCTGAGCAGCATGCGGATGCTCGGGGCCAGCATAGACCTTGAGCTTCATGCCCTGCTGGCGGCCGAGCGTGGTCTTGGGAAGCATGCCCTTGACGGCGTGCTCGATGACTCGCTCGGGACGCTTGGCCATGACGTCTGCGAAAGACTCTGTCTTGAGGCCTCCCAGCCAACCAGAATGGCGCCAGTAGCTCTTATGCTCTGCCTTGGTGCCCGTAAGCCTCACCTTGTCTGCGTTGATGACGATCACGAAGTCACCAGTGTCGGCGTTGGGCGTATACTGCGGCTTATCTTTGCCGCGAAGGATCATGGCCGCCCTCGTCGCGAGGCGACCGAGCGTGGCGCCGTCGGCGTCGATAAGCACCCACTTGCGCTCGACCTCACCCTTCTTGGCATAATGAGTCGACTTGGTCACTTGACTCCTCCTTGAAACCTGTGCTTCGGCGGCCCCTGGACGGACAGCCGGATCTTTTCCTGCGAGATTACGGGGCTCAGTGGAAAAGCCTTAAAAGTATATACCACGATCGCCAAGACCGCTGAGGTTTCGCAACCTTCGCGAAGTCTGCACCCATAAGGCCTCAACGCCGCCTTAGTGCCCCAGAATCTGCGGGGTACCGAGGCGGCGACGTTTGCCCAGTTGAGTCAAATTCTTAGGTACCCCAGAATCTGCGGGGCACTAAGGCGCCGGGGTGCCATCCCCTTACTCGTACTTGATGATCTGTATGGTAGTACCGACCTTTAGCACGGGGACCTCGGCCTGCTCCACGTAGAGCGTGCCAGCCATATTGGGCTCGGTGACACCGGTGAAGCTGATACTACAGTGGCCGAGGCTCTGCAGGGTGACCGGGGCCTCGGCACCGATACACGTGATCTTATAGAAGCCATCATCTATGCGAAGAATGTCGCCGACAGAGATCTGCCCGTCTATGGGATTCACATTGACCAGGTAGCAATAGTCCTTGAGCTCTGGGGGCGCTGTCGCACCAAAGAGGATGAGCATATTGGTAGCCCTAAAATCCTCGGCGTGAGGGCCCACGCCCAGTACCTTGTTCTCATAGATAGCTTTCATCACCATTCCAATCTACTCGTGCCAAACGTAAGCGCAGGGGACACCTACCGACGCCAACATACTACGCGTACAGACCGACGGATGCGGCGAATGCGAGGAGTACGCGAACCCAGCCGGTAAGGAAGCGGGAGTACATGACAGATAGTACGCCGACCTCTATGGTCTCGGTCTCGGCCTCGGCAAGGCCCAGGCCAACGGGAACGAAGTCGCAGGCACACTGGTTGTTAATCGCAAACAGCGCGGGCAGGGCCATCTGGGGCGCGATGGCGCCCTTGCCGATCTCGGCACCGATAAGCGTTCCTATGATCTGGGCGATGACCGCTCCGGGACCAAGCAGCGCAGAGAGACCGGGAATGGACACGACGATGCCGAGAACCAGCAGGCCCACGGGGTTGCCAGCAAGCGGCGAGAGGAAGTTGGCGATGAGGTTGCCGAGCCCCGTGCCGTTGATGACGCCAATAAGCATCGCGACGAACGCCATGAACGGCAACAGCGTGGTGATGCAGGTCTGGATGGCGTCACGACCCGCCTGATAGAGCGTGTTGACAAAGGTGCCAACGCCCATGCCTATGGCAGACAGCAGGCTGCTCTTCTTTTGCGGCGTGCTCGCCATGTAGTCCTTGTCCTTGCCAGACATACCAGAATCAGCACCAGAATCCTTGACCTCGCTGGTGGCAGCAGTGGCGGTGCCTTCAGCTGTAGCGTAGCTGCCAGAGACGGCCTCGGATCCATCTGCAAGAGAGATGCAGCTGGACTTGACCGAAGAGACGTAAATGTCCTCTTTGATGTACTGCGCCAGCGGACCCGACTTGCCAGTCGGCATCACGTTAGCGGTGGGAATGCCCTTCTGCGGGTAGATGCCGCAGCGCAGGGTGCCGCCGCAGTCGATGACAACCATGGCGATCTCCTCCTCCGGGCAGGAGGTCTTGAAGCCATTGACGGGCGTCATGCCAGACAGCTCAACGATGCGAGAGAGGCACTCGGGCTCGGCGCCACCACCGACTATGTACATAACCTTATTGCGCTTAGGCGTGGCTTTGACCACAAGCGGGCCTCCCCAACCACCATCGCCTGCAACGATCTTGATAGCCTTGAACTCAGCCATTGTTTGGTCTCCTTCCTACGCCGCAGCGTCAAGGTGCTCGTTGTGTTGACCAAGCTCGCGCGCGAGGCGTACGCGCTGCTGGCGCTCGACCAGACGTGTGGTGAACTCGGTCGACCACCCCGAGATGAAGTTAGCGACGAAGCCAACCAGAAGGTAGCGAAGGGCAAGCTGCGACGTGTCAAGGCCGAGGGCCGTGACACCCGATGCGATGCCCAGGTAGATAAAGATCTCACCGGGATTGATGTGCGCAAAGATGCCGCTGTTGGTGTGACAATGATACGAGGCAGCCGCGTAGTAGGCAGGCTTGTAGAACTCGGGCAAAAACTTGCCCATCGAGAGCGCCATGGGATTGCCAAGCATCAGGGCGCTGACAAACGGGAGCACAAGATAGCGAAGCAGGGGGTTTCCTGTACAGAACTTCGCGAATCGATTGACACGCTCTTGCCCAATGAACGCCACGAGCGAGTTCATGAAGACGAGGAGCATGAGGATCAGGGGGATTATTCCTGTCACCCAGCTCGTGAACTGCTTGCCACCCTCATAGAACAGGTTCATGAATGCGGATGTGAGGTTAGTAATGGCTTCCACGGACCCTCTCCTATCTCTTAGTTATTGTCGACTGGTAGTCCTTGGGGACCCTTACCCGCCCAAGAAGGCCCCCCATTGCCTTGCCTACGTTCTGGACGGGCGCGGCTGGCTCTGGGATCGGCTTGCCCGAAACATAGAGCCCATAGGTGCGTGCGGCGTCCTCGAGCGCCTTGCCGAGGTTGCGATGGCCCTTAGGTGCGTCGCTGGCGCGCAAGTCACAGATGTCTCTTCCCTCGTAACCGGGAAGGTCCCTCACGCGCGCGAAGGAACTGACGCCCTCAAGCACCTTGCCCTCCCGGATGATGCCGTCATCGTCCAGAAGAAACATCACGATAGCGCCGGCATGAAAGCCTCCACTCCTACGTCCGACAGCAACCCTACCCTTTCTCTTGAGCTTTGCGAACTCACGAGAAAAGTCATGCATCTGACAATACGTCAGAACGAACTGAGCCGCCATCGCGGCAACGATGACGAGTATGACTGCGAGCACTCTTCTTCCCTCCCTTCTTTCCATATCTTGGTAGCAACCAAACACATCACAGCCATCGACTCTACTCCGGCCACACAGCGCATCACTGGACTTCCCCTCTGCTCAGGACGCGGATCGCATCCTCGTAGGTCGTAGCGCCCGCAAGGCGCTCGCAGAGGGTCTTACTCTGCACGATCTGGACTATCTCGTCGTAGACCCGCACAAGAGCGCTCTCATCGACATGGACGGACTCAGGCACGCCCAGCAGGAATATGACCTGAACGAGATCATGCCCGCACGCCACTGGCCGAGGAAAGGTCCCCAGCGCAAGCACAATGTCCCCCGTGGCGAACTGCTGGCAGTGTGGCAGGGCAACCGCATGGTCGAACACCATGCGATGCAGCTGCTCGCGCTTCTTGAGTCGCTCTGCGAACCCCTGATCCAGGCAGCCCTGGCCAATGAGGTCGTCAACCATTCTGGCGATACCGCCCGCATAGTCCTCGACATCCTCGAGACGAAAGAAGCGCTCCGGCCTCAGCAGGCTGCGAATCGTGGGGCTGGCGCCCGCATCGGCCGCATGGATCGCCTCGCCGGACTTGACGGCACGCCGGATGCGACCCAGCATCTCCTGCTCGTCGAACACCTCATGCACAATGATCATGGGCACATCACACGACAGCGAAAGCGGCATCGTACTCAGCACCACGTCAAAGCCCTCCAGCACATCCTCCCCCACCTCTGATCGGGTGAAGAGGGACACCTCGTCAGAGCTGTCCAGTACCTTGCGCAGCTGCGCCTCAATGAGATGGGCCGTGATGCGCTCTGACCCCGCGACCACGGCTATCTTCAGATGCCTCCTGCTGGAGGTCCTCAGACGCTCGAAGATAACGCCAAAGTAGGCGGTCAGGTAACCCCGCTCGTCATCGGGCACCTCAATGCCGATGTGATTGCGTATGATGCGGGCGGCGATACCAGATATCTCGTACTCGAGCGGATACTTCTCCCTCATGTCTCCCAGAAGCGGGTTTCTCAACACGATGCCACAGCGCAGGCGGTTGAGCATGTACTTGATATGGTATAGGACCTCGGTAGAGAGATCCCCAAAGCTGATGGCAATGTTAAGATCGTCGTGCACGGCAGTCACGATGTCCTTCACCAGCGAGACGACCTCCTCGTCCAGCTCGATCGGCCCCACGGAGTCGGCGTCGCCCGGCGTCCGCACGCCAACGATGGAGAGGAGGACAAACAGGCGCTCCTTGTACGGGTACCTGCCACCCGTGACCCCTTCGATATCGTCAACGAGGCGATCGACGAGCGAGAACTCGGGCGTTTCAACAAAGTCCACCAACGGCTCGTCGATAGCACCGATGGCGTGGCCCCGGCGAAAGCGATCGAGCATGACGGTGACGTAACGGACAAGTATGTCGCGGATGCTCGTCTCGGAGGAGATCAGACGCGCGTTCTTGGCGATGATGTCCTGGATCTGCCCATCAAGTGGGCGATCCCCGTAGATGGCATCGTATGCCTTATCGATGATATAGGACCTGATGTCAATCTCATTGCCGTCGAGGACAAGCCCACTGTTCTCGCGCCCTAGGATACTCAGTCCCCAAGGGGCGATGTCATCGCGCAGGGCGGCCAGGTCAGCCGCAAGCGTAGACCTGCTCATGTAAAGCCTCTGCGCAAGACGCTCCATCGTGACCGGACTCGCTGAGCTGACGATCAGGCCGAACAAGCGCGCACGCCTACTCTTTGGTGAATCTGGCGCTTGCTCGCTCGCCGCCCTCAGTTCCCGCTCATAGGCAAAGAACGCCTCGCGATCGTAGATGACAAGCGCCAGCACGCCCGCCTCGCTCCCGAGCGTGGCCATATCGCCTAGCAAGAAGTTAAGCCTCTTGACGTCGTTGCGGACGGTACGCGAGCTCACGCCCAACGTCTCGGCAAGTTCCCTAAACGTTGCCGTCGCATGCCGCGAGAAGTATGCGAGTAGCGCGCTGATCCTGCTGTCTGCAGCCTTTGGCATCGTGTCACCTAACGCGGGGCGCTGCACTAGCCGCGGCTCTTGCCGCCAGAGATATTGATCGTCGTGCCCGAGATGTAGCCAGCGCGATCTGAGGCAAGAAACGCCACGACGTAACCCACCTCGTCGAGCATACCGGGGCGACCGACGGGAATGGACTTCTTGTAGTCGGTGTTGAGCTTATCGGGGGTGGTGCCGCGCGTGTAGGCGAGCGCCTCATCATAGGCGGGGGTGCGCAGGCCCGTGGCCTCCATGATGCCTGGGGCGCAGGCGACGACGCGCACGCCGTACTGACTGATCTCCTTAGCCCAGGAGCGCGTGAAGGAGTCAACGGCCCCCTTGGTGGCGGAGTAGGCCGACTGACCCTGCGACCCTTCCTTCCCGGACTCAGAGGACATGTTGATGATCACACCCTTGCCCTGCCTGATCATCTGGCGGGCAGCGGCCTGCGCACACAGAAAGACGCCCTTGACGTTGACGTCAAACATGAGGTTGAAGTCATCGACACCAAGCTCGTACTGGGGCTTCTTCCCGGCGACGTCCACGAGCAGGCGTGGCCTGTTGAGCCCCGCATTGTTGACGAGGATGTCGATGGCACCATAGCGGTCCATGACAGCCTGCGTCATGGCGTCAACGCTGTCGCGATCTGACACGTCGCACTTGACGCAGTACATACCCTCCAGCTCGTCTCCGGTCTTGACAGTGAGGTCGACGATGACGACCCGCGAGCCAACGCCCCTCAGGACCTCAGCGACATGCCTGCCGATCCCAGATGCGGCACCGGTGACGATGGCGACCTTACCCTCGAGCTCAAGCCACTGCTTTTCCATTGCTCGCTCCTCCCTGACTGGTGTGTGGGGACCATCGCAATCCCCTCTACCTGATATTCTCCGAGTTCGAGAGCGGCAAATGATGTCATCCTTTGCACAGCGGTTGCAAGCGGTCGGACGAACGAGGGCGATGAGGCGAGGTAGTGGATAGCATGGAGCTGCGTTGATGGGAGACCTCAACGCCGCCTTAGTGCCCCAGAATCTGCGGGGTACCGAGGCGGCGACGTTTGCCCAGTTGAGTCAAATTCTTAGGTACCCCAGAATCTGCGGGGCACTGAGGCGCCGGGGTCCCCGGCGCGACTTGGGTCCGACGCCTAGGCGCTACGTACGCACGAGGAGCAGTGCCATCTTGAAGGGCTGATCGGCACGGACGTAGTGCCTCCCGCCCTTGTCAAACTTGAAGTTCTCACCCGCGTGGATACGATGCTCTGTACCCTCGTAGCCGACGATCGCCTCGCCCTCAAGCGCAAAGACCAGCGCATCGCCGGGCGCTGCATGCTCATCAAGACCCGTACCGGCGGCAAAGCTCATGAGCGCGAACTTCATACCATCGTTATGCGCCAGATCCATGTTCACGATCTTTCCGTCCTGAGTCGGCAGCAGCTCCGCTAGCCTGATGATCTCCCCTGACTTGATCTTCTCGTTCATGTACGTCTCCTTCGTGAGGGTGAGCTCAATATAGACGCAACCCTCTTGGCTTTGGATTCCCACCGGGATATCGACGGGCGTGACGAGCGCATCACCCTCGGCGAGTGTCCACGTACGCCCACCGCTCTCATAGGACTCCGCTTCTCCAGCCACGACCAGAAGGAGCTTGGGGTAGGCGTAGCTCTCGGCACTGATGTCGGTGTGTGCTGCGAGCGAGAAGACAGATACGGAAAGGTCAGCCGTGCGACTGACCGCCTCCGACGTCGTGCAGCCCGCCTCGGGGGTGCAATCCCTCTTGATGGAGAAAACCGTGCCTGACGTGAATTTCATCTCTTCCTCCCTTGTCCGAGCGCTGAGTTTCGTGCACCATCAGGATATACGCACTGCGGGACACACAGTGTTGATTATCCAACAACAAGAGAAATGACGCACATGAGAAGACGTGACCGTGAGGCCAGGGATCCGCACATTATCAACGACATTATTGGACGCGCACGAATCGTCCACCTGGGGTTGGTGGATGGCGTACGTCCCTACGTAGTCCCACTGCACTACGGGTTTGAGTTTTCCGAGGCGGATTCGCCGCATGCGGATGCACGGTGCCTCACGCTCTGGTGTCACAGCGCGCGAGAGGGGCGCAAGATAGACGTCATCCGCGCAAACCCGACGGCGTTCGTCCAGATCGACTGCGACGAGACCCTCTCCTCCGGAGGCGAGCGCGCCTGCAGCTACGGAGCATCCTACGCCAGCATCATGGGCGACGCTCAGGCGCGAGTGATCGAGGAGCCCAAGGAGAAGGTCAGAGGACTCACACTCCTCATGCGCGCGCAGACAGGACGCGACTTCACCATCACGGAGGCGATGGCCGCCTCTGTGGCCGTCATTCGCATAGACGTACCCCACCTGAGCTGTAAGCTCTGTCCCACACGACAGCGCTAGCGCAGAGTCCTCACGCTGACCAGTCGCAGCGCACCACCCCACACCGACGCGTAGGAAAGCCTTTTCAATTATTTTCAATAAAACAGATAAATTCCCCCCGTATGTACCGGTAAAATGAGGTAGCATAAGCCTAAATTATGAATCGGAAGCTTGCTCGCCCATGATGCCTCTCCCACGGCAGCGGCAAAACGGCAGTCCAATCGAAGCTGTCTCGTACCATGGATGCCGTCATGTGGGACAATGGCCACGCGGGAGGAGCGTCGCGGTATGTTGGCACATCAAAGCCACATCCGCTAGGTTGCACCCGAGGATTGGAGGCCCATGAACTGCCCAGAATGCGGAGAGCCGCTGCCAGATAAGGCGTTCATCTGTCCGCACTGCGGAACGCCACTGTTGGACAGGATTATCTGCAGTGACGACATGGACGAGGATAGCGAGGCATCAGCTCCCGATGTCGACGATGCAGACGTGGACGTCGACGAGCTAGACGATATTGGCATGGATGTCGACGAGCTAGACGATATTGGCATGGATGTCGACGAGGCGGTGAGCTCTGGTAACGACGCGGATAACGACGACACGACAAACGACCTTGGCGATGACGGTGCTCACAATGAGGTGACCGCAGACAGCCTCATCTTTGACAGGCTCTCCGACCTGTCGAGCACGTCTCCTGAGGAGACGGTGATCTCGTGGCGTACCTCAGGCGGGCCTCGTTCAAACGAGAGCTGGACGAACGACCTCAAGATCGATGACTTCACAATCGACGATGGTGGCGACGGTGGCGAGGGCACGTCCTTTGCAAGTGAAGACTTACGCGGCAGAGCCGCAGATGACGAGATCACGACCGATGGCAACCAGCATGTCGACGCATACGCAGCCGACGAGAAAGACATCGACGGCCGGATGGACGTTCAGTCTGGGATCCCATCGTTGCCTGACGACTCTGTCTTGAGCGAGTCCGAGGCGACGGTCGTACGCCCAGCGACTGGGCAGAGGGACAGGGCCGACGAGTACGAGGACAACTCGTATGTCGAGGAGGACGTTGGTACGCAACCAGCCGCAGACGACGCTGCCCCAGAGCCTCGGGAGGACAAACCTGCAGAGGATGGCTCGTCGGACGACACCAGGGTAGTGGGCGGGCCTGCGGACCACGAGACGGAGGGCCGCGACAACGACGAGCTCGACAACCTCGACGATCTCGACGAGCTTGATAACCTCGATGATCTCGACGAGCTCGATGACGCCGAGGATGGCAACTTCGACTACCACGACGACTTTGATTTCGAGGGTGACTATGCCGACGAGACTGATGGCGAGGAACCCGACAGCGAGGATGACTATGAGGACGACGAGTACGATGAGGAGTACGAGCGCGAGAAGCAGTACTTTGCCGACCAGACGGCCATAGCGAGCGGAGGCAGCGGGGTTGCCGCGCCCCTTCCCATCCCCATCATGCAGCGCAGCGAGGGCAGGGAGGTCCCACGCGAGTACATCGAGGCAGCCAATGCCAAGAGGGAGGAGGCCGGCGCGGGTGCCGACAGCGAGTGGTATGCCCCCGGCAACGTGAGCGCCACCATGCAGGCGGCCAACTCACACGACCGCAACATGCACCGAACGCTCGTTGTCGCCATTGTCATCATCTTCATAGTCATCGTCAGTGTCGTTGCACTGTGGATCACGTACGACCAGGAGATGTGGGGCGGAAAGCGCGTACCCGATGTCCTGACCGAAAGCGTCGATACGGCGAGAAACGCACTCGAGGCGGATGGCTTCAAGGTCGAGATCCTCCAAGAGGGGACGGATGACGGCGTGGGCACGATACTTTCGATGTCACCTGACCCCGGCACGCGACTCAATCCGGGCAAAACCGTACGGATAACCGAGGGGGTCCTGAGAACCTTGCCTAACGAGAAGGGTAAGTCTTTGGATGACGCGACAAGCGAGCTCCAGGGTCTGGGCCTCAACGTAACGACAAGCGAGCAGCTCTCAGACGAGACACCGGGTACCGTGCTCGAGACCGACCCGCGGATGGGACAGACGTATCGCACGGGTGACACGGTCGAGCTCAAGATCGCCAAGAACTACACGGTACCGGAGGTCATGGGCAGAACCGAAGATAGCGCAAAGAGCATCATCGAGGATGCGGGTTTCGTGCCAAACGTCACCTACGAGGAGTCGAACGCGAAGGTGGGTACGGTCATCTCGACTGATCCCATCGCGGGCTCCGTCGCCAAGAGCGGTTCGACCGTCAATATCACCGTGGCAAAAGCAACGGCAAAGACCTACAATGCCACATACTTCGATCTGGTCGTACCCAGCGACTACGTTGACTCTGTGACCATACAGACCTCAACCGTCAACAACGGCTCCCAGGCGACGCCGGGCACAACACCCAGCGCTACAAGCGGTACGACAGAGGTGATGCAGGTCTACTACAAGAACGAGCTGGCGGCAGTCATCTACTCGTCCTCGACGAACATTGGAGTGACGCCAAGCGGAAGCGAGCGCCTCGTGCAGAGTATCAATGACTCGAGCGGACACCCCATCAAGGTCTACGAGATGCGCACCAGTACCTCCACGACCACGATCTCGCAAAACGTGACGTCATTCCTCAATGCGGCAAACGTCTCTGGCTGGGTAAAGGCGCACTAGGAAAGGGGGCAGGGGCGAAGCGTGGACACAACTCGCACGTCTCTGAGTGTGCCCACGCCTGCCGAGCGCCCACGTTAGCTTTAGCGACCGCCAAAGAACAGGAGCGCCCCCGCACGGGGGCGCTCCTGCATCTATACGCTGTGAAAACACTTGCTGTGAAGAGACCTGGTGGCACCGCACCAGACACGAGGCCACGAGGCACCGGTCCGTCCGTGAGCCTTGCTCGCCTCTGTCTGCCTACAGCGACTCCTCGGTACAACGCTTCATGTCGGCACGAATGAGTTCGCGAATGTATGCTTGTCTGTTCTTGCGCCCGCAGAGCCATTCCCAGAGATCCATGTCAACCGGATAGAAGCGCAGCGCCATCTGCTTTACGCTCTTCTTGCGGTACCTTGCGTTTGCTCTCTTTTGAGCCTCGCTCGTTGCCATGAGTACGCGCTTCCTTCTATCGACGTGCCAGCACTCCGCCTTGGTTCTTAAGAAACACGACCATAGCAGCCCATATACCCCATCATCGAACCGAAGGGAATACACATCTGCCTGCTCCACGAAGTCAACAACTCAATGCCAAGAGGGTCTCGTGCCCCACGACGCCACCCACATCCTTACGTTCACGTGCCTCCTGCCACCTAACGTGGCATCTCGTGTCGTGACTGCCTCCGTCTTGCGACGACACCAGCGACGAGCACGACCGCGCCCGCGAACGCAAGGACGGGTACGAGAGCAGCCAGCCGATCATCTCCCGTCTGGGGTAAGGCGCTGTCTTGTACCCTGTCCCTGGAAGAGGCTGGTTGAATGTCTCCGCCCCTGATCCGAGAGGACTCCTCGACAGCCGTCACAGGAGTGACTGGATTGTTGGATATAGTGGCGTTAGGACCATAGCTGGGCGTCTCGGTCGCATCGGCCCACACGGCATAGAAGTCGGTGTCTCGCGTAATTGTAATGTGCTCCCCGGGTCCATAGTTCGCTCCGCTGCCGTCGGGCCTGGTGTTCCATCCCACGATCGTGTGCCCTGGCCACGTGAATATGTCATAGGTGATGAATTTTGTGTCTTCACCATACGTGACCGTGACTCGCTTCGTCTCGTCCTCCCCATGGTTTGCGTGAAGGGTCACGGTATAGGATATGGGAGTCCACTGCGCGTAGAGCGTCAGATCCGACGTCACTACGATCGTGTCTCCGTCGCCGTAGGCCGTACCTGTGCCGTCCGTACTCGTGTTCCAACCCCTGAAGCTGTGGCCCACGCGGACAAACGAATTGAGCACGAGTGCCTGTGGCCTGCCCTCCTCGTACGTCTGGGGAGCCATGGATCCCTCGCCCCCGTTGGCGTCAAAGCTGATCGTATGGGTTGCTGCCTCGGGAGACAACGTCCCCCAGATGGCATAGTAGCTCTGTGTAGATGAGTCGGGAAACTTCAGTACCTCTCCAGGCCCTGCCACAACCGGCCCAAGGCGAGACGTCGCCCAGCCCTTGAACACGTAGCCCTCGCGCACAGGGACTGTCACGGCGATCGGGTCGCCGCTATAGCCCTCCATCGTCTGATGCACGGAGCTGTCAGATGCACTGTAGTTGGTATAGAACGTAACCGTGCTCCTGTGGCGGTAGACTGCGGTGACCGTGACGTCCGCGCCAAAGGTCATACCAAAGTCGATGTCAGTGTTACCGTTGTTCTCGTTGTGGCCCGAAAGCTTGATGCCAAGTGGATTATTGCCATTCTTAAACTCATCTGTAAACTTGAACCTGTTGTCGGTTGTCACGTCCGTAAAGCCAAGCTGCACCACGTTCTGGCCCTGTGCATCAGCCGCCTTCAGGGACTGAAGATACCCGTAGGAGTCTGCCGGACGCAGGATCACGGCAGCGGCCCCGTCAAGTGAGGCGGAGTCGCTTGCCGGCCACGTGGACTTGTCGTTCTCGGGAGGACGGTTCGCCTCATAGTCGGACCACGAGCTCATGATCTTGACGTGACCGGTGTCCTGGGTCGTAACCGCCAAGGTGCTTGCCGAGACGGCCCTGACGGGCAGCGCCACGAGGCTCAGGACAAAGGCGATGACGGCGCCCACGATGGCCCTCGCGTGATTACGGGCGTATGCATGCATTGCAAGACCTCCGCATCAGACCATGAAACCGTTTGTTTACAGTTGAGTCTAGGGCTTATTGCCCCGGAAGGCAACTCATGTGGTAGTCCCCGCTCACAGGACGCCGCGTTACTCTTCATGGTCAGGCCAATGATGCACCTCCAAGCTGTTGCGCCGAACTCCACCTGCAGCCCTGTCGAAGACGGCGGACGACTTCCCGAGCGCGCCCCTCACCGCGACCTGCGCGCCTCCTGCTGCCACGACACCTTCGCGGGCGTGGACGTCGCAGCAGTGCCCGGGCGGGCAGCTCGCCCGGGTGTCTCATCGTGGCGTCACCCCGGGCGCCGGATCTGCGGGGCTCGGCCGCGCCACTCGGTGGCGTCGAGTGTGCTATGCGCGTGCCACTCGGTGACGTCGAGTGGCACGCGGACATACAGCGTCGATCAGAGGTCATCGGAGAGGAAACGGCACTAGACGGCGGCACGGTGGACATGGACAGCTAACCTACCCGTAAATAGTGACGCTACGTTACGCCATCCTCTGCGTAGCGTGACGTGTGCCCCTTTATGCCCGGTGTCTGGGTCATCGGTTATCATAGGCATATCAAGGGACGGGGGCTCACCATGAAGGTTGACGAGGCGGGGCGGATCATTCGTGCACTGGAGAGATTAGCGCACCGGATGCTCGAGCGCTTTCCGGTCGTTATCGCGCTCGCGGCAGCAGGGACGCTCATCTCGATACTTCAGGCCTACGACGTCTTTGGAATGAGCGCAGGTTCAGATGACCCCTTCGTGGTATTGTGGTATAGAGGTCCCCTGCGCACAAACATCGCAACATCGGCGCTCGTAGCCCAGAGCTTCATCAACGGGTCTCGACTTGCAGCACTTGCCTGCATCACGGCCACGCTCGCCGCCGAGCGGCTGCCACGTGACGCGCACGAGAACGACGCCACGGAGAAGAAGACGCATGCCCACCTAGGACCACGTCCCATCCTGGTGCAGACCGCCACGGGGGCGGCGGTATGGGCGCTCTATGCCGCTATCGACCTGCCAGTCAGGGCAGATGAGCGTCTGAACACCCTCTTTGGTCTGGTCGTGTTGGCCGTCGTACTCATCAGCGTCTTCGGTCTGCCCTGGCTGCTCTACACGTCTGACAATGAGGATGTGCTCCTTGCCTTCCTCGTTAAGGGGGTGGCCTTCTCCGTCTTTGTCGCGGGCATCGTGCACCTTGGTCTATCCATCGTAATGTCCGCGATTGACTCCCTGATCACACACGTGAGCAGCAATGCGCATCAGGCCGTGGCGTCACTCGTGTGGACGTTCGTGCTTCCCTGTGTCTTCTGCTCGCAGGTCCCCCGCCACACCGAGCGGCTCGACGTCCCACACGTCTACCGCATCGTCGTCGGAAGGGCCCTCTTCTACATCTATCTGCTCCTGCTCGCCGTACTCTACCTCTACATCGCGCGCATTGCCCTCACGCGCACCCTGCCCTCAGGCCAGCTCAACTGGTTTGGTTGCCTCGCGCTGCTCGGCACACTCTTCTTCTGGGCAGGCATCCGCATGATTGGCAGTAGCGTGGTGCGCTGGTATCTGCGCTGGGGCTGGGCCCTTGTCATCCCCATCCTCATCGTGCAGCTTATGGCCATCTATCTGCGCGTCTCGGCCTACGGTCTCACGACGTCGCGCTATGCCTCGATTCTCTGCGTCATCGTCGGCGCGGTGGGGCTCGCCCTTGCCGCGCGCGCAAGGCACCCCCGAGAGCTCTTTGGGGTGTGCTGCGTCGTCGCGCTCATCGCCTGCGTCACTCCCGCAAATATCATCGATCTGCCGTACCAGGAGCAGGCAGGACGGCTGCGCGCTGCGCTCGCAAGTGGCGGCATGTCGCAGGCGGCGGACGTCACCCATGAGAGCTTGGGCACCCTCTCCACGGGGGAACAAGAGCGCATCGCAAGCAGCTGGAGCTACCTGTCATCGCGCACGGGAGCGCTCACCAACTCCGAGCTTGTGGACCAGCTAAGGGGCGACAGTCGGGCGAGCGGAGCCCTGGACTACCTCAGTTCTAACACCCCCTCCGGCTCGAACGGCGTCCTGGATAGCTCTTTGGGCAGCAAAAACAAGTCTAGCTCGACACGCGAAACGTATGCTGTGAGACATGGCGCCAACATAGGTGTTGCGGGCTACTCGCGTCTCTACCCGCTTGACGCGAGGGAGCTTGCGGATGACCTCACGCTCGACTTCTGGTCTGCCGACGGAACTGCCTTACACGTTGACTGCTCTGAGCTTATCGCGCGACTCAGGGAGCACTACGCCTCACGGCCAAGGGGCGAATACTCGACGCATATCGACGACGTCGATCCGAGCGAGATGCGCATTGTCACCAAGGATGGGGGCTGTCTTGCCCTCACGAGCGTCTCGTTCCAAGTCAGCGGCGACAGACCCTGTGACGCCTACGTCGCAGGATACGTCCTCATACCCTAAAGTGACACGAAACGCATCCGTTTGGTCAGCTAAGAAACTATTCTGCTAGCAACAAGACGGCCCGCCGTTCGCGGAAGGGCCGCTTCGAGCACGGCCCGGGACACGCTCCGACGCCGACGCAACACCCGCAGGTTGGGAGTCGCGAGGCCCGCACCGCCAGCTGGCCCTGTCGAGACCCCTCACAGCGGCCACAGGCGGAGTCAGCGATCACAGGTGGAGTTCGGCGGACAGATTGGCGCTCGGGTGAGCGGAACCTAGTGGCCGGCGTTCCCTTTAGCCTCACCACGCCGAAGTCGCGCCTCCGCCACAGCGGCGCGTGCCTCGGCAGCTGCGGCGCGCGCCTCGGCGGCCTGGGCCTTGAGCTCAAGAACGTCTATCTCGTCTGGAGACTCGTCCATAGCGGGCGCCCGCGCGTGACTCGCGTCCGTCCCAGCCAGCGGCCAAGCCTGCGATAACGTGCGCTCCCCAAAGAGGCCGAAGCTCGCCTTTGGTGTCATCCTGAAGGCCTCACACCCAGGGTCTTTTGCCAAGACGGTGCTGCCCTTGAGCCTACCGGGACCCATGCACTCCAGACGCGTGCGCAGAAAGCCCGTGCGCTCCTGACAGAAGACGCAGTTCTCGCAGACGCGCTCCCATCTCCCCACGCCAGCCCCCTCCGTCTGCACGAACCTTCTGCGGCGGCAGAATAGCCCTCCGACGATTGTCTTCTGCCTCATGTCCCGGACTACTCCAGCGAGACTGTCGTCACCTTACCCGCATCGTCTGTCACAAGCAGGCTCGACCCCTTGAGCTCCGCCTTGGCGATGGAGCCAGAACCACCCACAGGGTTTCCATCCTCGTCGACCACCGGCGATGATCCGCTGCCAACCGTATAGGCGAGCACGTCCCACCTGCCCTCGTCGAGGCTCTCGGGAATGATGATCGTGCCATTATAGAGGACGAGTTGCGCAGGCTTACCAGGGATCTGCATGTATGCGTCACCGGAAGCTGAGTTCTCCCTACGGCCGACCAGCGCATACGTACCGTCATCCTGCTTTGATATCGAGAAGACCGTCCCTTGGTAGGTGACGCTCCCCTCCGCCGAGGTCTGGGTCTGCTGCGGCGGTTGACCCACCTGCTCACTCACCTTGTTAGCCGACTCGATGCAGCCGCGCAACAGCACAAAGCTGATGCCCAAGACGATGAGCGCGGCCACGACGATGAACCAGCGCTCCTTAAGCTGGTCTACAAGCGTGTGCGGGTCAGGTTCCTTTGCGTGCGACCTGCTGGCCACCCGCGGACGTCGTGCCCCCCGCAGGCGCATCTCGGCGCCAAGCCCCGTGCGCGACCAGCTCGCAGTGGAGTCAGGCGAGATCTTGCCGATGTTATCCCTGGTCTCGACCGTGGCACCCTGGCTCGCATCGATGCGGGCGAAGGCTCCCGTCTGAGCTGGGTCGACACCAATGGGCCTCGGTGCCTCCTGCTCGTCGAGGGGACCCACGACCGGCAGGCTCGAGGCAAGGCGAGACCGACTGCCTCTGCCTCTACCCCTGCGTTGAGCGCGGTGAGGCGTGCCGATAGGCCTTAGTGATCCCTGCCCCTCGTGGGAGCCAACAGACGGCAGGCGCGAGGCGAGTGGCGACTGGCCGCTCGACGAGCTTCTCGTGGAGCCTGTGGCATGCGAGTGAGGCGTTGATCCACCAGAGACCGCGCGCCTTCCCTGGGGGACTGCAGATCCCCGTGGAGACACTGGGTTATTGTCCTGGGCCATGTCAGACCTCCTCACCTGATAGTACCGGCCAGCCACATCGGCAGGCACTCGCTCCGCTCTTTCCCACTCTCTATATAATACGGCGTTCCTCTATGGCGCGTCCAAGCGTCACCTCATCGGCGTACTCAAGGTCTCCGCCAACGGGCAGGCCACTCGCGAGTCGCGAGACCCTGACGCCTAGGGGCGCTATGGTGCGCGCAAGGTAGGCGGCCGTAGTCTCTCCCTCGACGTCCGGGTTGGTGGCGAGGATGACCTCCCGCACCGTACCATCAGCCAAACGCGAGATCAGCTCACGCACGTGCAGTTGGTCTGGCCCCACCTTGTCCATGGGCGAGATGACGCCGCCAAGCACATGGTATAGGCCATGATAGCTTTCGCTGCGCTCAATCGCCGAGACATCGCGCGGCTCCGACACGACGCAGAGGCAACCCCGGTCGCGAGAGGAATCTGCACAGATATCACAGGTCTTGCGCACCGCATACGAAAAACAGACCGGACAGAAGTGAACCTCCTGCTTGACCCGTGTGATGGCAGCCGAAAGACGACGCGCGGCCTCTGTGTCAGACTCAAGGATCCAGTATGCGATGCGCTGTGCAGACTTGGGACCGATCCCCGGCAGCCTGCCAAGCTCATCGAGCAGACGCTGCAGCGCACGTCCGTCGCTCGGGTTGGGCTCCGCAGGCTGCATGACCCGTAGCGACTCTGCGGCCTGTGGCGGCTTGCCCATCTGCGCAGGTGTTCCCATCTAGAGCACCCTAGAACAGCCCCGGGATATTCATACCACCCGTGACGGCTCCGAGCTGCTGATTGGCAGCTTCCTGCGCACTCGAGAGACACTCGTTGACTGCCGCGACGATCGTGTCCTGAATAATCTCGATGTCCTCGGGATCGAGCGCGTCGGGATCGATGGTGATCGAGGTGATCTGCATGTCGGCCGTACCGATCACCTTGACCATGCCACCGCCGGCAGAGGCAGAGACCTCGATGTCCGCAAGCCTATCCTGGGCGTCGGCGAGCTGCTTTTGCATCTTCTGCGCCTGCCTCATCATCTGCTGCATGTCCATGGTAATCCTCCTTATGCCCACCCGCGCAGACGGACGCAGGGGGAATGTCCTCATTGAGAAGAAAGCTTACCTCATCTTGCGGACATTACGGCAGGGGCCTCGACTCAATTTTGCTCTACGGCACTGTCCTGCAGCTTCTCCACACTCGCCTCCACGCCGTCACCAAAGACCTCGGTGAGCATCGCAAGAAGCTCATTCATATCCTGAGGCATGCCATCGGCGCGCTTGGGGACAGACCTGGACCCTTTGGGTTTGGACCGGGGCTTGGGCTCGGCCTTTGATTTGGGCTTAGGATCGAGCTCGGACTTTTGTTTGGGCTCGGTCTTTGCTGCGGCCTTAGCCTTGGGTTTGGGATCGGGCTTGGGTTTGGACTCGGCAGTGTTTGCCGCCTCCGCCTCAAAGACAACGGCGGTCCTAGGCTCAACTTGCTGAGACGTCTGGTGCACAGGCTCAGGTCCAGGGACGGCTCGTGAGGCCACCTGAGGCTCTGCGGCCAGGGAAGCTTCGCCGACAGGGGCCATTGGCTCGTCCTCGTACGCAGGTGGCTCGTCCCAAGGCATGTCGTAGTAACTCTCCAGGGGGACTTCCTCAATGGGCGGCTCTGTCTGGGGAGCTGTCGCAGGTGTCGCCGAGTGCGACATGACGGGCTGCGGGACAGGCGCAGGTCCTCGCTGCGGGACGACGGAAGACACGACCTGAGGAGTCGCTTGCCCCTGTGATGCGGACAAGGGCTGCGGCGTCACCATCGTACTGCGGGCTGGAGTAGGTGCAGGCGCCTTGGCCCGAGAGCGAGCAATGTCAGCCCCGACGAGGCTCGACTCCGCATAGACCAGCGCCCTCTCGCCAAAGGCCTGGCGCACCGCCACCTCCACGGTGGCACGAACATCCTTGCGGTCGAGCATCTTGGTCACGAACGACGAGCCCTTGGGCAGGTTGATCAGAAGCCGATGTCCGTCATCCTCGAGCGCAGTCGACGCCGCGAGGAGGGATCCGCGCGGTGGGTCCCTTCGCACAAGTCCGTCCACAACCTGGCGCCACCTGCGCTGCAACTCCCCCCCGTCGGTGATGGCAGGCGTTGCTGGGGTAACGGCAGGCGTTGCTGGAGCTGTCTCCTTCCTTGGTTGGACGGCAACGTCTGGGGGTTGCGACTGCTGCGCGGCACCTGCGCCTGTTGTGTGATCAGACTGTGAGGCACCCTCTGATGAACGCTTCTGGGGCGCTGGCTGCGCAGGCGAGGCGAGAGGCGCCTCCTCCGAAGTCAGCAGCTCCTGTGGCGCTTGTCGTGCGACCGATGCGGGAACCTGCTGGGGCTCCTGCGACGTTGACCGTGTCTGTTGCTCTAAAGTTGGGGGCTGGGGAGCCTGTGGTTCCGGCCGCTCCGCATGGACAGGCGCAGGGGCAACTTGGGGGACGGACATGGTCTGTCTCGCCGATGCCTGCGGCATAGGGTCGGGAGGTGTCGGCGCAGGAGCGGTGGGCGCCAGCGCAGGAGCGGTAAGGCTCGACGCGGGAGTGGTTGACATCGGCACGGACGCGTTCCCTGCAGCGAGCGCCTCCACGATCTTCTCGAGCTGGGCGACGCGCTCGGCAAGTGAGTCTAACGTCAGGTCTGACTTGGGTCGGGCGATGCGCGTAAGGGCCACCTCAAGGGCCAGACGCTGGTTGGTGGCAACGCGCATCTCGCTCGAAACCTCGCTCATAACCGCCAGGGCACGCGCCACGCGATCGGGCGCTCCAAAGGCCAGCGCCTCGTCCTTGAGTTGTCGAAGCTCGTCTCCCGCCACAGGTAGTGTGGACGCACCCTCTCCCACCACGCTCGCAACGTAAACGTCACGCAGGTGCGCCGAGAGCTCGCGCGCAAGCTGGAGCAGATCTCTGCCCGACTCGACGAGCTCTCCTATCCTGGCAAAGACGGTCGGCACGTCACGCCTCGCGAGAGCACCCGTCAGCTCGGTGAGCATTGAGCTCGAGACCTCGCCCAAGAGGTCGCGGGCGGCATCGAGCGAGACGCTGCCGCCGCCAAAGGTCGAGAGCTGCTCCAAGGCCGAGAGCGCGTCTCGCATGCCGCCTCGAGCATGGCGAACCACGAGCTCGAGCGCCGCCTCGTCATATGAGAAACCCTCGGCATCGCACACACGCTTGAGCTGGCCCAAGATGTCACTCGCACCAATCGCATGGAAGTCAAAGCGCTGCACGCGAGAGAGGATGGTCTCGGGCACCTTTTGCGGGTCGGTGGTGCAGAGAACGAAGACGATGTGCTCGGGCGGCTCCTCCAGCGTCTTGAGCAGCGCATTGAACGCCGCCGTCGTCAGCATGTGAACCTCGTCGATGATGTAGACCTTGTAGCTGCCGCGCACGGGCGCGAAGCTCACACGGCCGATGATCTCCTCGCGAACATTGTCGACCCCGGTGCGCGACGCCGCGTCAAGCTCGTAGACGTCAGGATGCTCACCTGCGGCGATGAGCTGACAGTTCTCGCATGTGCCGTCCGGGAGCTGCCCTGCGCCGCGCTCGCACATGAGGGCCTTGGCGAGGATGCGTGCCATGGTCGTCTTGCCCGTGCCACGTGGGCCACAAAAGAGGTAGGCATGGCTGGTCCTGCCCTCAAGGACGGCATGCTCCAGCGTGGAGACGACATGCTGCTGGCCAACGACGTCCTCGAACGTCTTGGGACGATACTTCCTGTACAGCGACTCCATAGCACCTCCGACTCGCGTTGCTTTGACTCGCCTTGCGTCAGACGAACCTCAAGTATAGCCGTGGAACCCGCCCGTGCCCGGGTTGGATGGGCCCTCTGGAGACGCTATCGACATCTGATAGAAACAGACGTCGATCCTTCCACAAGTCCCGGAGCCCCCACGTCGAACGCACTTCGCTACTTTATCCACCTCTTGAGCTGCCAAAGCAAAATTCCCACATATTCGAGGCTTCGTGAGCTCGTGTGGGTAGGTGGTTGCGTCACCGCCCCGGTGGCATGGACCTCAGGTCCGAGCGCTCTGGCATCACGGGGGCCACGGGGCTGTCGATGTCGTGGGGCCCATGGCCCCGCCCGGTCGCGCGAGCGGCCGTGGGTATGCGGGAGTGTACACAGATCGGCGAAAATGGTCTCTCGCGCAACCACAGCTCGCATGCAGAATGCGCCCTTTGGTGAGGCCCACACGCAAAGTGCGCTTTTCCGTGACGTCGCCCGTCCAGAGTGCGCCTTTTGGTCACGTCGCGGTGGCGTCGCTGGTGCAGAATGCGCTTTTCCGTGAGAGTGACACTCCCAGAGTGCGTCTTTCCGTGAGTCGCCGGTTGCGGAGTGGGGCACTTGTGTACGCTGCTGCGACGCGGTTCGCCGAGGCGTCAACCCACACTAACTCCCGAAGAGCCCGTTTTGTGTACACTTTCGCCCCGCCGTGGAAGCCCCGGCCCATGGGGTCGCGACAGGCCCGGGCAAGGAGTTCCTGCGAGCGGGCACTCTCGTTCTGGCGTCGCACCTCGCAGCCTCAGCCGCCCAGGGACCCGCCCATCGGGAGGGCGCCCCCGTCATGTCCCTCTCCTATGTGCCAATGGTGCTCCCCTCCCCGGGCCTCCTCGTCCTCTCCGCCGGACCGACCCCGTTGTGCGCTCACCTGTGACGGGCGACGCCGCGCAGGTCACCGCGCCAGAGAGGGCAAGACGCGACCGCTATGCCGACGGGTCCGCCATGCGCTCAAGCCTGGCCCGCGCCTGGCCCGCCCTGCGTCGGTAGTCCTCGCGACCGGGGTCCACCCGCGCGAGCGCCTCGTACGTCGAGAGCGCCTCGCGGTAGAGGGCCTCCGCCTCCCAGGGGCGGTCGCGCTCCAGGAGGAGGGCCATGTTCGAGCAGGCGCGGGCGAGCTCGGGCAGAAACTCGCCCGGGTCGCCCGCCGCCAGCCCCCGCCAGAGGGAGAGGGCCTCGCGCATCGGGCCTC
>ERZ773263.370-NODE-370-length-32281-cov-15.048036_pt1 | contig 32281 bp, 27 predicted proteins | sample MGYA00511076_ERZ773263 | MGnify/ENA primary metagenome ERZ773263 (study PRJEB29015, sample SAMEA2738155) | human oral metagenome | biome: human oral; feature: human-associated habitat; material: saliva | place: China | collected 2195 ... | reverse complement strand
CAAAAAGCAGTTGTTACTGGTGTTGAAATGTTCCGTAAACAACTTGACGAAGGTCTTGCTGGAGATAACGTAGGTGTCCTTCTTCGTGGTGTTCAACGTGATGAAATCGAACGTGGACAAGTTATCGCTAAACCAGGTTCAATCAACCCACACACTAAATTCAAAGGTGAAGTTTACATCCTTACTAAAGAAGAAGGTGGACGTCATACTCCATTCTTCAACAACTACCGTCCTCAATTCTACTTCCGTACTACAGACGTTACAGGTTCAATCGAACTTCCTGCAGGTACTGAAATGGTAATGCCTGGTGATAACGTAACAATCGACGTTGAATTGATCCACCCAATTGCCGTAGAACAAGGAACTACATTCTCTATCCGTGAAGGTGGACGTACTGTAGGTTCAGGTATGGTTACAGAAATCGAAGCTTAATTCAATTAAGTTCCCAGATGAACAATTAAAGTCAGACAAATGAGCTCCGCTGTTGCGGGGCTTTCTTTTTTATGATTTCATTCGACTCAGTCTTTATTTCTCTATTAAATTATGGTAAAATAATAGATGTAAATAAAAAAAGAAGAGGTATGTGAAATGTCACGTAAACCATTTATTGCTGGTAACTGGAAAATGAACAAAAATCCAGAAGAAGCTAAAGCTTTTGTAGAAGCAGTTGCAAGTAAACTTCCTTCATCTAATCTTGTTGAAGCAGGTATCGCAGCTCCTGCGCTTGATTTGACGACAGTTCTTGCTGCAGCAAAAGGTTCAAATCTTAAAGTTGCTGCACAAAATACTTATTTTGAAGACGCTGGTGCATTTACTGGTGAAAATAGTCCCAAAGTTCTTTCTGAAATGGGTCTTGATTATGTTGTAATTGGTCACTCTGAACGTCGTGACTATTTCCATGAAACAGACGAAGATATCAACAAGAAAGCTCATGCTATCTTCCGCAACGGTCTTCTTCCAATCATCTGCTGTGGTGAATCTCTTGAAACTTACGAAGCTGGTAAAGCAGTGGAATTTGTAGGTGCTCAAGTATCTGCAGCCCTTAAAGGATTGACAGAAGAACAAGTTTCTTCACTTGTTATCGCATATGAACCAATCTGGGCTATTGGTACTGGTAAATCGGCTACTCAAGACGATGCTCAAAAAATGTGTAAAGCAGTTCGTGATGTTGTAGCAGCTGACTTTGGTCAAGAAGTGGCTGATAAAGTTCGTGTACAATACGGCGGCTCAGTAAAACCTAACAATGTTGCTGAATACATGGCATGTCCAGATGTTGACGGTGCCCTTGTTGGTGGAGCATCACTTGAAGCAGAAAGTTTCCTTGCATTGTTGGACTTTGTAAAATAATTTCTTAAAAGAAATAGTTAGCTTGCCATATTTTATGGCAGGCTTATTTTAAAATGGAGAAATAAAATGAAAAAGAAAAGTTTATTTTATTTAGCAAGCACAGCTATTTTAATTGCAGCTAGTTCACATCAAATTTTTGCTGATGAACCTGTAAAAACTTCTACGCTAGAGCCGACAGTAGAACTCAATAAACAAGAAGCTCATTCTTCAGCTGAACTCCAAACAAAAGAAGTAACTCAAACTGCTCCAATAAATCAAACAACTTCATCTTCTTCATCTAAAAACGAAGCAACTACTGCTTCAACTGAGGCTAAAGTTTCAGAAGAACAATCAGTTGTAAAAGAAAATTCGACAACTACAACTGAGACTAAAAAAGACAACAAGTCAACTTTTTTTGCTGCGCAGAATAATCAAGCAACAGCCAGAAGTAATCCTGATGCGCAAGTAAAAAAATCAACTTTTGTAGATGTCAGCAGTCATAATGGGCATATCAGCAAAGAGGATTATCAACATTTAGCTGAAAAAGGGGTAAATGGGGTTGTTGTCAAATTAACAGAAGGAACGAGTTATAAAAATCCTTATGCGGTTTCTCAAACACAGAATGCACAAGCGGCAGGTATGCAAGTGTCGGCTTATGCTTTTTCTCATTATACTAATGAAGCAGAAGCAAGAGCAGAAGCGCGCTATTTTGCAGAGGAAGCAAGGCGATTGAACCTTCCTTCCTCAACTGTTATGGTAAATGATATTGAAGATTCTGATATGCGTCCGAATATCAATGCAACTACTCAAGCTTGGGCAGATGAAATGCGGCGTATGGGCTTTTCAAATTTGATGTACTATACAAGTGCAAGTTGGCTTGATCGAAATAATCTCAGAACGAAAGGACCAATCCAAACAGAGCAATTTGGCTTGGAGAATTTCTGGGTAGCGCAATATCCAACTTCAAAATTAAGTGCAGATGATGCGAAAACACTGAAATATAATAGTGAAGCAGGTGCTTGGCAGTTTACTTCGCAAGCTGAACTACTACTTGGTCGTCATGTTTTTGACCAAAGTGTGGATTATACTGGACGTTTTACGAATAAGGCAACTCCAAGCAATCGTGCTGCAAATCAGCCAATAAAAGGAAAAATCACAGTTCAAAACAAGAATCCTAACGCAGGAACCTTTGATGTGATTGTGTCGGACGTTTCTGCTCCTTATGGCGTTCGTGAAGTGAAAGTACCGACCTGGTCTAATGTCAATGGTCAAGATGACATTATTTGGTATACAGCTGCTAAACAGGCTGATGGAACCTATAAAGTAACAGTAAGGGCAGTAGATCACAAATTTTCTACAGGACTCTATCACATTCACCTTTATTACATTCAAAATAATGGGAAATTGGTTGGCGTAGGTGGAACAACTACCGAGCTTTCATTTGGACGACCTCAAGGAAAAGTGACTATTGCTAATAATAATCCTGACACAGGAACTTTTGATGTCCTTATTTCCAATGTTTCTAGTCCTTATGGCGTTCGTGAAGTGAAAGTTCCAACTTGGTCCAGCATCGGTGGTCAAGATGATATTATCTGGTATACTGCTAAGAAACAAGCCAATGGAACTTACAAAGTAACAGTTAAAGCGACTGATCATAAAAAATCAACTGGAGAGTATAATATTCATGTATATTATATCCAAGAAAATAATCAGTTGGTAGGAGTAACAGGGACAACGACAACAGTTTCGATTGCGCATCCTAAAGGTACTTTGACTATCACAAATAACAATCCAGACGCAGGAACTTTTGATGTGATTGTCTCAGGCGTTTCCAGTCCAGATGGTGTTCGTGAAGTGAAATTACCGACCTGGTCTAATGTAGATGGTCAAGATGATATTATCTGGTATACCGCTAAAAAACAAGCTGATGGAACGTATAAGACAACTGTCAAGGTAAGTGATCACAAATATTCAACAGGTCTATATAATGTTCATCTGTATTATATCCAAGACAATGGCAAAATCGTTGGAGTAGCAGGAACGCAAGTAATTGTATCTTTAGCGAGAGCAAAAGGGAATCTGACCATTCAAAATAATAATCCAGAAACAGGAACCTTTGATGTGATTGTCTCAGGTGTTTCTAGCCCTTACGGTGTTCGTGAAGTGAAATTACCGACCTGGTCTAATGTGGATGGTCAGGACGATATTATCTGGTATACCGCTACTAGACAGGCCAATGGGACTTACAAAGCAACTGTCAAAGCGAGTGACCATAAAAGAAGTACAGGTTTATACCACATTCATCTGTATTATATCCAAAACAATGGTAAACTCGTTGGAGTAGGTGGTACAACGACAGAAGTTTCAATTGCACGTCCAAAAGGTACATTAACGATTCAAAATAAAGATGCGAATAAAGGAACTTTTGAAGTAATTGTCTCCAATGTTTCTAATCCAGATGGTGTTCGTGAAGTGAAATTACCGACTTGGTCTAATGTCAATGGTCAGGATGATATTATCTGGTACACTGCTACTAGACAGGCCAATGGAACTTATAAGGCATTCATTAAAGCAAGTGATCATAAGAATTCAACCGGTTTGTACTATATTCATTTGTACTATGTTCAAAACAATGGAACATTAATTGGAGTAGGCGGTACATCAACCAATGTGACAATTTCTGCGGAAAACCTTAAACCAACTGGAAAAATCACGATCCAAAATAATACTCCTAAAACAGGAACATTTGACGTGGTAGTGTCTAATGTTTCCAGTCCTTATGGTGTTCGTGAAGTGAAATTGCCAACTTGGTCTAGTGTGAATGGTCAAGATGACATCATTTGGTACACTGCTACAAAACGATCAGACGGTACCTATAATATAACTGTGAAAGCGAGTGACCATAAGAACTCAACCGGCGAATACAATATTCATTTGTATTACATTCAAAACAATGGTAAACTCGTTGGAGTGGCGGGCACCACAGTACAAGTTTCTAAAACGTCTTATCCGACACCATATTTTTCTCAACGTGATGGTCGTTGGGCAGGACGAACTTATGGTGGCTACACATTTGCTGCAACGGGTTGCGTTCCAACAACAGTTGCTATGGCAATTTCTGGTATTACAGGACAGACTGTTTTGCCAACAACTGTGGCAGATTATCTCTATCACTCTACGAATGAATTTAATAAGAGAAGTTACGGAACAACGAGCCACGGAATTGTATTAGCAGCACGGCATTGGGGCCTAAAAACAGAGACTTTAGGGTCAACTGCAGCTGTGCGAGAAGCACTTGCTATGGGACACCATGTGCTTGGTGCAGTAGGAACCAGTATATTTGCAAATTATCCTGTTACGCATGAGCTAGTCATGAGGGGCTATAACAACGGAATGACTTACGTAATGGATCCGTATAATGCTAATAATAATGGCTATTATTCAGTAGATTATTTATTTAGAGTACGGAGTTTGGATCCAACTGATAATACAGAAGGTTCTCCGTTCATGACAATTAGATCGTAATGTTGTGTCTGCTCTGTGAGAACGAAGTTTCTGCCATTTTATCGGTTTAGTAATGAAAGGCTGAAACTACGAACTAAAAATTTTAAATGTTTAGTTCTGTCTTATTCTCTTTTTGATGAAAAGTAAGAAGCTCTATGATTTCTAAGGTTATTCCTATAGAAATCATAGAGCTTACTTGTTTTTGTTCGAATTTGTTTACTATTATTTTCCCAAACAAAATTGGCTGAAAAGTTGGCTAATGAGTTCATCAGGAGCGGCGTCACCTGTTATTTCACCAAGGATTTCCCACGTCCGAGTCAAATCTACTTGCACTAAGTCAACAGGCATTCCTAAATCCAGTCCCTCATTGACAGCTTGGAGACTTTCGACAGCTTTTTCAATCAGAGAAATATGGCGAGCGTTAGAGAGATAAGTAGCGTCTTGTTCTACAATGCCTGCATTTTCAAAGAAAAGTTGGTTGATTCGTTCTTCGATTTTATCAATATTTTGATTTTGAAGAACAGAAATCTTGATAAAGTCATCGGGAAGCTGGTCAACTTCAATCTTTTCTTCTAAGTCAGTTTTATTGAGCAGCAAGATACGATTGGTGTCTTGACTGATTTCTAACAGTTTGCGATCTTGTTCTGTCAATGGCTCACTAGCATTTAACACAAGAAGTACAAGGTCAGCGTCTTGGAGCGCTTTTTTGGAACGCTCTACTCCGATTTGTTCGACAATATCATCTGTATCACGAATACCCGCAGTATCAATCAACTTGAGTGGCACTCCGTTGATGTTGACATATTCTTCAATGACATCGCGAGTGGTTCCGGCAATATCTGTCACAATAGCCTTGTCTTCACGGAGCAGGTTGTTAAGGAGACTAGATTTGCCAACATTTGGGCGACCAATAATAGCAGTAGAAATTCCTTCGCGCAGAATCTTACCGCAACGAGCTGTTTTTAAAAGCTGGGTTAAAAGTTTTTCAAATTCAGCTGTTTTTTCACGCAACAGTTTGGTAGTCATTTCCTCAACGTCATCATATTCTGGATAGTCAATATTGACCTCAACTTGAGCTAGTGTGTTAAGAATTTCCTGACGTGTGTTGTTAATGAGATTAGATAGAGAGCCGTCCAGTTGTTTGACGGCGATATTCATGGCTTTGTCCGTTTTTGATCGAATAATGTCCATAATAGCCTCTGCTTGCGTCAAATCCACACGTCCATTGAGAAAAGCGCGTTTGGTAAATTCACCAGGTTCTGCCATTCTAGCTCCTTCTCGAATGGCTAATTGGAGAATTTCGTTGGTCACAGCAATCCCTCCGTGGGTGTTAATCTCAATCACGTCTTCACGTGTGAAGGTTTTAGGAGAACGCATAGCTCCAATCATAACTTCATCTAAAATTTCGTTTTTTTCTGGGTCAATAATATGCCCATAATTTAGTGTGTGACTGGCAACGGTACTCAAATCTTTTCCTTTAAAGATTTTTTGAGCAATGGCAAAGCTGTCCGTCCCGCTCAGTCTAACAATGCCGATAGCTCCTTCACCAAGAGGAGTGGAAATGGCAGCAATCGTATCAAATTCTTTGGTTATCATCAATTTAATCCTTATAATGTGTTTATGCAATCTATATTCATTGTAACGCAAAACTATGTTCGTCGCAAGATTTTTACATGCTATTTTTGTTCAAATAAATTCATCATCTCTTTTTAATACAATAAAATAAATTTTAAGAAAGCTTCAAATATCATTCGTTTATTCATTTGATATATCAAATTATAGCAAAGAAAATCTGGAATTTTTGGTGTTTTATAATCAAGAAAAATAGAATATTCGGATTTTAGAATGTTTGTAAAAAAGGGATCATTTAAAAAGAAAGTGGTTTCATTTTTTGGGTGCTAAAGTTGGCAAATCATGGTATACTAGAAGCAGATTGAATAAAGGAGCAAAAATGGAAAACCTCAAAAAAATGGCAGGAATCAAAGCTGCAGAATATGTGAAAGACGGTATGGTAGTTGGTTTAGGAACGGGTTCGACTGCCTATTATTTTGTGGAAGAAGTTGGACGGCGTATCAAGGAAGAAGGACTGAAAATAACAGCAGTTACAACTTCAAGCACAACGAGTGAACAAGCTCGGCGTTTAGGTATTCCTTTGAAATCAATTGATGAAGTAGATGAAGTAGATGTGACCGTTGACGGAGCTGATGAGGTGGATACTAACTTCAATGGTATCAAAGGCGGTGGCGGCGCTCTGCTTATGGAAAAAGTTGTCGCAACTCCAACCAAAACCTACATTTGGGTAGTTGATGAAAGTAAAATGGTTGGTAAACTAGGTGCTTTCAAATTACCAGTAGAAGTCGTACAATACGGAGCAGAACAGCTTTTCCGTCGTTTTGAACATGCAGGCTATAAACCGTCATTTCGTGAAAAAAATGGGCAGCGCTATGTCACGGATATGCAGAATTTCATTATTGATCTTGACTTAGGCGTGATTGAAAATCCAGTCGAATTTGGGCAAAAGCTAGATCATGTAGTTGGCGTTGTGGAACATGGACTCTTTAATCAAATGGTGGATATGGTCATTGTTGCTGGAAGAAATGGCGTGCAAATTTTAAAATCAACCAAATCAAAAGGAGAATAGAATTTTATGTCACATGTTATTATATTTATGTCATTGTCATGGATTCAGTCCGAATTGGTACTGCATTAAGTGCTGTTCAAAAAGAACAGGAAAGATTAGAATATGCTCTTAAGAGTGGAGCGTAATTGTGTCATTCAACATTTTTCGAGTGAAAATTAAAAAAGATATAAAAGGATAAAGATATGAATTTAATGGATAAAATTAACGAAACAGCACAGTTTTTAAAAGATAAAGGAATGACCGCACCAGAATTTGGTTTGATTCTCGGTTCTGGTTTGGGAGAATTAGCTGGTGAGATTGAAAATGCTGTCAGCATTGACTATGCAGGCATTCCAAATTGGGGTCGCTCAACAGTGGTGGGGCATGCTGGTAAATTGGTTTATGGCTGTTTAGCAGGTCGGAAAGTACTGGCTTTGCAAGGACGTTTTCATTTTTACGAAGGAAATCCGATGGAAGTGGTGACATTCCCTGTTCGTGTGATGAGAGCACTAGGTTGTGAAGGTGTCATTGTTACCAATGCCGCTGGAGGGATTGGATATGGTCCAGGGACGTTAATGGCTATTTCAGACCATATCAATCTGACGGGGCAAAATCCTTTGATTGGAGCGAATTTGGATGAATTTGGTCCACGCTTCCCAGATATGTCTGATGCTTATACAAAAGCTTACCGTGAAAAAGCCCACGCCGTAGCCGAAAAATTAGGCATTGAATTGAAAGAAGGAGTTTATCTGGGTGTGACGGGACCAACGTATGAAACACCAGCTGAAATCCGCGCTTTCCAAACCTTAGGAGCTAGCGCTGTCGGTATGTCAACTGTTCCAGAAGTAATTGTGGCAGCCCACTCAGGCTTGAAAGTATTGGGAATTTCTGCTATTACAAACTTTGCAGCTGGTTTTCAAAGCGAGCTAAACCATGAAGAAGTCGTAGAAGTGACAGAACGTATCAAGGAAAACTTTAAAGGACTTGTAAAAGCAATCCTTGCAGAACTATAAAAAACATAAATGTAAAAAGAGTCGAAGATTGAACTTACAATCACATCTCTTTCTGAACTCAACTAGAAACGAAAGGAATAAAACCCGCACGCAATCCTTTCTGAGATGAATAAGCTCCTAAGAAAAGTTTTTTAGCGCTTGTACTTTTCAGTTTGGATTTTTGATTTTTGACGGGCTTGGTATCTTACTTATGTCAATCCATATTGCAGCAAAACAAGGCGAAATTGCCGATAAAATTTTACTACCTGGAGACCCACTCCGTGCCAAATTTATTGCCGAAAACTTTTTAGAAGATGCTGTATGTTTTAATGAAGTTCGCAACATGTTTGGTTATACAGGGACTTATAAAGGTCATCGTGTTAGTGTGATGGGAACTGGAATGGGAATTCCGTCCATTTCTATCTATGCGCATGAATTGATTGTGAACTATGGTGTGAAACGTTTAATTCGTGTAGGAACGGCTGGTTCGTTGAATAAAGACGTTCATGTACGTGAATTGGTATTAGCGCAAGCAGCAGCGACAAATTCAAATATCATTCGTAATGATTGGCCTCAATATGACTTTCCGCAAATTGCAAGTTTTTGTCTTTTAGATAAGGCTTATCACCTTGCCAAGGATTTTGGTATGACAACGCACGTTGGAAGTGTCTTATCATCAGATGTTTTCTACTCCAACTATGGTGAAAAAAATATCGAACTTGGTAAAATGGGAGTTCTGGCTGTGGAAATGGAAGCGGCAGCTCTTTACTATCTAGCTGCTCAATATAATGTCGAAGCACTTGGCATTATGACTATTTCAGATAGCTTGGTTCATCCAGACGAAGATACAACGGCAGAAGAACGTCAAACGACTTTCACAGATATGATGAAAGTTGGTTTAGAAACGCTTATTTCAGAATCATGATTGAAAATTTAGACGTCAAAGAAGAGATAATTTACGCTATTTCTCGCTATGATTATGCTCATGCTTATAAATTAGCTCAAAGACTGAACGATGCAGAATCAAAGTTAGTTGAACTTTTGTATATCATGGCAGAGAGGAGAGAGTTGAATATCCGCCCTGCTATGGAATATCAGTTGGAAATTAGAAATGATTTTCAACTTTTTTGTCATGATTCTGAGGAAGATGAGCAATTAGCGAATTATCTATATGACTTAGAAGCAAAGCTTAAAAACGAACAGGTGATCGATTTTATTCGTGCTGTTAGTCCGGCGATTTATCGGATTTTTATGCGTTTGATTAAGCAAGAAATTCCTGATATTGAATCCTATATTCATAATTCTAGAGAAGCGAGTTACGATCGTTGGAATTTTGAAAAGATGAAAAATACTGATCATCCTATTTTGAGTACTTTCCATGCTGAAAGTCCAGTTCATTCTTCTAGTCTGGCTAGCTTGATTTTACTGTTGGATTTACCAGAGCAAGTTAAAATCATGGTCAAAGAACTACGAAAGTTGGAGAAATCCGTTCGGAACCCATTAGCGCATTTGATTAAACATTTTGACGAAGAAGAATTGCATTCCACTACAGGTTTTTCTTCTCAATTTTTTATGGAAATATTGATTTTGTTGGCAAAAGCAACAGGCATTACTTATGACGAGGAGCAATTTTACTTTGATCGGGTTAATCAAGTCATCAAAATATTGATAAATTAAGTGTTTTGTTTCATTATAAAATCCCATACAGTTCATTTTACTTGTATGGGATTTTTGGTTATTTAGAAGAAGAGCTGGATTCTTCTGTTGATGAGGAAGAACCGTTACTTGTTGATTCAAATTGTTCAGGGTGAAGAGCACGATAGCTTGGGGAATTAAACAGATCAACAGTTGAATTACCACCTCGTTTGCTATAAAGACTTGTAGATTCATCACCTTTTTTCTTTTCAATAGATAATAATGATTTAAGTGAGTTGGTATAAGAATAGTCCTTAGGATTCACTTTCCCTAAATCATTTCCAGTATAGAAGCGAAGCAAGTCTCCGGTTTGAATCAGGTCACTCATTTTCAACTGCTCATTGGTTGTATTGCGGATTTTTTCCAATTCTGCCTTAGTTGTTTCATCTGGATTGGTAATTTCTTCTCCTGTTTCTGTGTAGTAAGTACGTCCACTGTAGCTAGTATACTTAGGAGTTACAAAATAGTTTGATGAACGAAAGGCAACGGTTTGTTGATGTTTTGGAGAGAGTAAATCTTGTCCGACTTGTAGGTATTGTTTAGAATCAATACCGAGCAAATGTTCTAAAGTAGGCAAGAGGTCAACTTGTCCGCCATAGGTATTAACGACTTTTCCTTTTGTCATGCCAGGAATAACAACCATATAAGGAACTCTTTGCAGCATAGCATTGTCATAGCTAGACCAAGTTTCAGAATTTTTGCCTAGTAATGGCGCCAGCGAAGGATTCCGTGAATTAGAGATACCGTAGTGGTCACCATAAAGAACGATGATTGAATTCTCATAAAGACCAGACGCTTTTAAGTAGTCAAAGAATGATTTAACGGCAGAATCTAGATAATTGGCCGTTGCAAAATAACCATTGATTGTTTCATCCTTGGTTGAAGCAAGTGGAAAACCAATCTCGTCTCCAATCAAGCTAGTTGTATAAGGATAGTGATTAGAAACGGTGATGTATTTTGCATAAAATGGTTGTTGTAAATGTTCAAGATATTTAATAGAATCTTTGAACATAATCTTATCGTTCAGACCGTATTGGAATGAATTTGTTTTGTCTTGCTTAGAGAAGTAAGAAGAATCGAAGAAATAGTTATATCCCCATTGTTTGTAAGTGGTGTTTCGATTCCAGAAGCTACCAGCATTTCCGTGGAAAACGGCACTAGAATTATATCCATTTTTTGAGAGAATATACGGAGCAGCTTGTTGCGTGTTTGTTCCGCCATAGTTTACCATAAAGGAACCCTGATTGAGACCAAACAAACCAGTTTCTAGCATCGTTTCTGCATCAGATGTTTTTCCGGCTTTTACTTGATTAAAGATATTAGAAAAAGCAAAAGTTGAGTTGGAATGATATAGTGAGTTGAGGAAAGGTGTTACTTCGTATTCTTTGCCATCAGACTTTAATTTATAGTCAATCAGGAATTGTTGGAAACTTTCTAAATGAAGATAGATGACATTTCTACCTTTAGCAATTCCGTAATACTCTTTATTTGGCTCGGCATAGTGTGACTTGACGTATTCTTCAACTGGTTTCAAATCTTCAGCACTTGCTTTAGAGCGTTCTTTGTTGGCACTATAAGTCTGATTAGCACTATAGCCAAGAAAGGCTGGCAACCCTAGGGCGCGGACAACATAATAATTAGAGAAGCCGCGTGTCAATAACTCTGGGCGGTCAACTTCTGCTAAAAAGAGGTTGGCTGAAAATAGCATACTGGATAGAGCAGTAATTGCAAAACTAGCTCGTTTGTTGAATGGCCGATCATCTAAACGAATCCATTTTTTATAAAAAAGAAAACCTAAGATTGGAAAATCAATGATGTAAATCAAATCTCCAGGTCTAAATAACTCAAGAGCAGCTTCTCCCAGACCAGCAGAAACACTACTTGAAGCGAGCATGGTATTGACAGTAACAAAATCACTAAACTCGCGATAATAGATAGAGTTTGAAATGAGCCAGACAAATAATAAAATATAAAGCGCAACTGCTAGAATATAGAAAACCTTGGTTTTTTTAATATAAAATGCTAGTCCAATCAGTAATAATCCTAATGGAAGAGGATTGATGATAGCGAGAAAGACTTGATAGGCGCCTTGAATATCCAGATTAAAATCAACAGAATAGGCCCACATGGTTTTCAGCCAATAAAGAGTCAGTAAGGTCAAGACAAAACCTAGTCTTGTACTCATGAAGTTGAGTATCTTCCTAGTCATAGTTTTCACAAATATATACTTCCTTGTCTTATTTCCTAAAATTTTCACTACTAAGTATAACATATTTTTGATTTAAGTTGGTAATTTAAAATGTTGCATTTTCTTTTGCTAGATAAAAAACAGAGAAAGGATTTTTATCGATTGAGAATAAATAGAATTTTTACGTATGAACACATTTTTTGCAATCATTTTGTAATAAGTAGTACATTTTTTTGAGAAAATTCATAACATTTGATATAATAGAGCTTATGAAACAGCTTACGATTCCTTCTTATACTGAAGAAAACATAAAAAAAGGACGATTTGTTTTAGAAAAACAAGATTTTCCTTCACTTTCTTTTCATCATCAAGTTGTAGAATTGGTAAATGCAAAAGGAAATTTTGTAGGTATCGCATACTTATCAGAGCAAAACAAGGGTATCGGCTGGTTTATCTCACAGAAGAAAGTAACTTTAGATGTCTCGTTTTTCTGTCAGTTATTCCAACATGCGAAAGCAAAGCGACAAGTTTATCAACAATCAAAAGAGACAACAGCTTACCGCCTTTTTAATCAAGAAGGAGATGGTTTTGGTGGGTTGACAATAGATTTGTATCAAGAATATGCTGTTTTTTCTTGGTATAATCTCTTCGTTTACGAGATTAAAGATACTATTGTTCAAGCATTTCAGCAAGTTTTTCCAGAAGTTACAGGAGCGTATGAGAAAATTCGTTTCAAGGGTTTGAATGTTGAATCCGCTCATTTGTATGGGCAAGAAGCACCAGCATTTTTCACGATTTTAGAAAATGGTGTTCGCTATCAAGTGTTTTTAAACGATGGATTGATGACGGGAATTTTCCTCGATCAGCATGAGGTACGTGGTAGCTTGGTAGACGGTCTAGCAGCTGGCAAGTCGCTGTTAAATATGTTTTCCTACACGGCAGCTTTTTCGGTTGCGGCAGCCATGGGAGGAGCCAGCCAGACGACCTCTGTTGATTTGGCAAAACGCAGTCGTGAATTGTCGGAAGCACATTTTAGAGAGAATAATCTTGACTTAAGCAACCATACATTCTTTGTAATGGATGTGTTTGACTATTTCAAATATGCAAAACGACATGGTTTGACTTATGATGTAATTGTGTTAGATCCGCCGAGTTTTGCAAGAAATAAAAAACGAACTTTTTCGGTGGCTAAGGATTATCATAAGTTGATTGCTCAGTCTTTGGAAATTTTAAATCCCCAAGGGATTATCATTGCTAGTACAAATGCTGCGAATGTTTCACGTACTAAGTTTAAAAAAGAAATTGAAAAAGGTTTTGCAGGAAGCAAGCACCGTTATTTGAAAGAATACGGTTTGCCAGCAGATTTTACTTATAATAAAAAAGATGAAAGAAGTAATTACCTCAAGGTATTTACCATTAAGGTGGACAAATGAAATTAGTCGTATCAGTGATGCCGAAAAATTTAGAGGAAGCGCAGAATATTGATAGCTCGCGTTATGATGACGCGGACATTATTGAATGGCGTGCTGATTTTTTAGCAAAAGATGAGGTTTTGACTGTTGCACCTGCTATTTTTGAAAAATTTGCTGGTCGTGAATTGATTTTCACTTTGAGAACAATTGACGAAGGTGGAAATATTGAATTGACGGATGATGAATATATTTCTACCATCAAGGAAATTTCAACGATTTATCAGCCGGATTATATTGATTTTGAATATTTTTCTCACAAAAATAGATTTGAGGAAATGTTGGATTTTCCAAATCTTGTTTTGAGCTATCATAATTTTGAAGAAACGCCTGAAAACATGATGGAAATTTTATCTGAATTGACCAGTTTGACACCAAAAGTGGTGAAAGTTTCTGTTATGGCGCGCAGCGAGCAAGATGTACTAGACTTGATGAACTATACGCGTGGTTTTAAAACTTTAAATCCCAATCAAGATTTTGTAACGATTTCCATGGGACAAATTGGAAAGATTTCGCGGATAACAGCAGATTTGACAGGCTCAAGCTGGTCGTTTGCAAGCTTGGATGAATCCAGTGCACCAGGTCAAATTTCTCTTGCCAATATGAAGCAAATTCAGGAGATTTTGAATGAAAATTGACGGCTATACTCGTTTAGCGGCGGTTGTCGCCAACCCAATCAAACACAGTATTTCTCCTTTTATCCATAATGCAGCGTTTGAGCAAACAGGCGTTAATGGAGTTTATGTGGCTTGGGAAATCTCACAGGATGACTTGAAAGCAACTGTTGAAAATATTCGCCGCTATAATATGTTTGGAATCAATTTGTCTATGCCTTATAAACAGGCTGTGATTCCTTTTTTAGATGAAGTGACACCTGCTGCGCAGATGATTGGGGCGGTGAATACTGTCGTGAATCAACATGGAAAATTGATTGGTTATAACACAGATGGCAAGGGATTTTTTATGAGCTTGCCTTCTTTTGTCATTAAAGGCAAAAAAATGGTCATGCTTGGAGCTGGTGGAGCTGCGACAGCGATTATTGTGCAGGCAGCTCTAGATGGTGCTGAGGAGATTTTTGTGTTTACGCGCCATTCCTCTTTTGAACGCGTTTCACAGAAAATGAAGGAAATTCAGCAGAAGACTGCAACGAAGATTTGGGTATTGCCTTTAGAAAATCAAGAATTATTGCAAGAAAAAATTAATGTTTCCGCTTTATTGGTCAATGGGACCAGTTTAGGCATGGACGGTAAGGCTTTACCAATACCAAGCAGTATTCGTTTACCACATTCACTTCTTGTGGCAGATGTGATTTACCAGCCGTTTGAAACCCCATTTTTAAAATGGGCAAAAGGACAAGAAGTTGAAGTAGTGAATGGCTTGGGAATGTTGTTGTATCAGGCGGCAGAAGCATTCAAATTGTGGACAGGAAAAAAAATGCCAACTAAAGAAATTTGGCAGGCATTGGAAAAAAAGTACAAATAAGGGGTTGCCTATGAAATTAAATGTGAATATTCCCAATCATCCTTACGATATTGTCATTGAAAAAGGTACTTTAGCCAAAGCTGGAGAATGGCTGGCAAGTTTATGGTCAGCTCAAAAGGTCGTTGTTATCACAGATAATCATGTGGCAAGTCTGTATGCTGAAACGGTTAAATGTAGCTTAGAAGTTGCTGGTTTTGAAGTGTTTGTATTTGATTTTCTGGAAGGTGAAGCTAGTAAAAATTTAACAACAGTCAATAAAGTTTATGAATTTCTCGCTAAAGTAGGGATGACTCGCAGTGATGGTATTGTTGCCTTGGGTGGCGGTGTGGTCGGTGATTTGGCTGGCTTTGCAGCTTCAACTTATATGCGAGGTATTCATTTTGTACAGATACCGACGAGTTTGACAGCTCAGGTAGATTCTTCGATTGGTGGAAAAACAGGAGTCAATACGCCGTGGGCTAAGAACATGGTGGGTACTTTTACTCAGCCGGACGGAGTTCTGATTGACCCAGATGTTTTAAAAACTTTAGGACAACGTGAATTGATTGAAGGCATGGGAGAGGTCATCAAGTATGGTTTGATTGAGGATGTGGAGCTGTGGCAGGAACTGTCTGACATGGATGGTAGTCCAAAATCCATTTTGGAGCACGCAGAAAGTATCATCTATCATTCTTGCAATGTCAAACGAAAGCTAGTAGTGGAAGACGAACTTGACAATGGTGTGCGCCTTTATCTAAATTTTGGACATACGATTGGTCATGCAGTGGAGGCGACTGCTGGTTATGGCAAAGTCATGCACGGAGAAGCTGTGGCTATTGGAATGGTTCAGGTAGCGCGTGTAGCAGAAAAAAAGGGGCTGATGCCTAAAGGAATTACCACAGATATTGAGCAGATGTGTCGCAAATTTGGGCTTCCAGTTGATTATCAACCTTGGCGACAAGAAGAACTCTATCATGCCTTACTTCATGATAAGAAAGCTCGGGGCAAGACAATCAAATTAGTCATTGTTCCAGAATTAGGTAGGACAGCCATTCATCAGATTCCTTTAGAAGAAATGAAAGATTATTTAGAAAAGTAAGAGCTAAATAGAAACAACAGATGAGGTAACGGAATGAGATATTTAACTGCTGGGGAGTCACATGGACCGTGTTTAACAGCTATCATTGAGGGGATACCAGCTGGGCTTCCTTTGACAGCTGACTATATCAATGCAGAGTTGAAACGCCGTCAGGGCGGATACGGTCGTGGAGCTCGTATGAAAATAGAGAGTGACAAAGTGGAAATTACTTCTGGTGTTCGGCATGGGCGAACCATGGGGGGACCGATTACACTCAATGTGACCAATCTAGATCATCAAAAATGGTTGGATATCATGAATGTAGCAGATGTGGAGGACAAGAAAAAAGAGCTGCGTAAGATTACCAAACCTCGTCCGGGTCATGCAGATTTGGTCGGCGGTATGAAATATCGTTTTGACGACTTGCGCAATTCATTGGAGCGCTCTTCTGCGCGTGAAACGACCATGCGGGTTGCGGTGGGAGCTGTTGCTAAGCGTCTTTTAGAAGAAATCGGAGTTGAGGTAGCTAGTCATATCGTAACTTTCGGTGGCATTGACATTGAGGTTCCGGAAAATCTGACCGTTTCTGAAATCAAGAAACGTGCTCGTCAGTCAGAAGTTTCGATTGTCAATCCAGAACGTGAAGAGGAAATCAAAGCCTATATTGATCAGATTAAGAAAGATGGTGACACGATTGGTGGAATTGTTGAAACCATTGTCGGTGGTGTGCCAGTTGGACTAGGTTCCTATGTTCAATGGGATAGAAAGCTAGATGCTAAAATTGCTCAAGGAGTGGTTTCTATCAATGCATTTAAAGGTGTGGAATTTGGAGTTGGTTTTGAAGCAGGGCGGCTTAAGGGCAGTCAGGTGATGGATGAAATAATCTGGTCTAAAGAGGACGGCTTTACTCGTCGTACTAACAATCTAGGTGGTTTCGAGGGCGGTATGACCAACGGAGAACCTATCGTAGTGCGCGGAGTGATGAAGCCAATCCCAACTCTCTACAAGCCACTTATGAGCGTTGATATTGAGACACACGAGCCTTATAAAGCAACGGTGGAGCGAAGCGATCCGACAGCTCTTCCAGCTGCTGGTGTTGTTATGGAAGCTGTTGTTGCAACAGTGCTTGCAACTGAGGTTTTGGAGAAATTCTCTTCAGACAATCTGAAAGAATTAAAAGAAGCCGTTCAACAACACCGCGATTATGTGAAAGGATTTTAATGCTCACCTATATTTTTACAATGACTTTGGTCGGAATTTTTGCAGGAATTTTGGGCGCTTTATTAGGACTTGGAGGCGGAATTGTTATCACGCCTGTACTCACTCTCTTATTTGGAGTAGACATTAAGTATGCGGTAGGAGCCTCTATTATTGCAGTTTTAGCAACTAGTTCAGGTTCTGCGATTGCCTATCTCAAAGATGATATGCTCAATCTGCGAATTGCCATGTTTTTGGAAATTTTTACGACTTTAGGAGCTTTTGTAGGCGCTATGTTATCAGTGATAACAGATTCACAAGTCCTTTTCTTACTTTATGGCGCTCTCATGCTCTTTCAAGCATTTAATATGTACCAGAAGATTCATGATAAAAAGGACAATCAGAATGTGAGTCACAATGATGCTATCGCAGAGAAATTAAATCTTGATGGTGAATATTTTGACAAAGGTCTCAATCAAACAATCAAGTATCAAGTGACCAATGTCCCTGGTGGCTCTGTTGTCATGTTCTTTGCAGGTGTTATGTCGGCGCTTTTAGGAATTGGTGCGGGTGCTTTCAAAGTATTGGCCATGGATACTGTTATGAAAATGCCTTTAAAAGCTAGTTCAGCAACTTCTAACTTTATGATGGGAGTGACAGGAACGGCTTCAGCTATCTTTTACCTTTTTATAGGACAAATCAACCCGGTATTAGTTACACCAATCGCCTTGGGTGTTTTAGCAGGTTCTTTCATCGGAAGCCGCATCATGCCTTATGTACCTGTAAAAGTATTGCGCTGGATTTTTCTAGTCGCTTTATTAGCTCTGGGTGTGCAGATGTTTATACGAGGTATGCAATGACAGATAAAATGCAAAAAGAAAAAGAAGAGCTGGATTTGGTCATGGGGAAAATTCTTCGCATAGGGATTTTTCTCTCCATTCTTTTTATGTTTATTGGCTTGGTTCTTTACCTTTTTAGTGGTCAGCAGGTCATTTCTTTAAAGAATTTGGAACAGTTTAATCCAGTTGCCTATGTGAAGAGCCATTCCATTTTTGATGCAGTGACGTTTATGTTACTAGGGGCTTTTATGCTTATTTTGACACCGATTTTTCGAGTGATTTCAACTTTTATCATTTTTGTCAAAACAAAAGATAAAATGTATACGATTTTCACAGCGATTGTTATGGTTATTATTTTAGTGTCGATTATTCTGGGATTTATCGTTGAGCCAAAGTAAGGAGTAAGCATGGAAAAGAGAGTTATTTATATTGCAGGTCTTGGTTTGATTGGTTCATCAATCGCGCTTGGAATTCGACGTGATCATCCAGACTATACTATATTAGGTTACAATCGTGGCGAAGAATCCCGAAAAATTGCCCTTGAAAAACGCATGGTAGATCAAGTGACCGACCAATTTGCTGAATTTGCTCCTCTGGCAGATGTGATTATTCTTGCTGTCCCTATCAAGCAAACCATTGAGTTTATCAGGCAATTAGCAACTCTAGATTTGAAAAAAGATGTGATTATCTCAGATGCAGGTTCTACCAAAGCTGAAATTGTAGCTGCTGCTGAAGAAGCTCTAAAGGAGAAAACCATTCGCTTTATAGGTGCTCATCCAATGGCTGGTAGCCATAAGTCAGGTGCTAGTGCAGCAGATGTAAATCTCTTTGAAAATGCCTATTATATTTTTACTCCGTCTCATTTGACGAAAGACGGCACGATAGCAGAAATGAAGAATCTCTTATCTGGTCTGCATGCTCGCTTTATCGAAATTGATGCCAACGAGCACGATCGTGTCACCAGTCAAATTAGCCATTTTCCGCATATTCTCGCTTCTAGTCTTATGGATCAAGCCGCTGCCTATACTCAGCAACACGAGATGACGCAGCATTTCGCTGCTGGAGGATTTCGTGATATGACACGGATTGCAGAAAGTGAGCCGGGCATGTGGACTTCGATTTTGTTGACAAATCCAGATGCTATTTTAGAGAGGATAGAGGATTTTAAGAAGCGCTTGGATACTATTTCAGGTGCCATTCAGAATAAAAATGAAGATGTGATTTGGAATTTCTTTCAGCATGGTCGCCAAGTGCGAAAAGCTATGGAAATTCATAAACGAGCAGGTGTGGATAGCTTTTATGACATTTTTATCAATGTTCCCGATGAAGAAGATGCTATTTTAGGAGTGTTGGAACTTCTAAGGGGAACATCCATTGTTAACATTCACATCAATGAAGAAAATCGCGAAGATATTAACGGAATTTTGCAAATCACCTTTAAAAATCGCGAAGATTTAGAAAAATCTGCTAAAATAATAAGAGAAAAGACACACTATCAAGTCTTTTTAGATTAAGGAGGAAGACTATGTCAAATATTTATGATTTAGCAAATGAATTAAGCCGTACTCTGCGAGACCTTCCTGAGTACAAAGCTGTTGTCGAAAGCAAAAAAGCAGTAGATGCTGATAGTGAAGCAAAGAGTCTTTTAAAAGACTATCTAGCTTTCCAGCAAGAACTGCAGGGCATGGCGCAATCAGGTCAAATGCCAACGCAAGAAGTGCAAGACAAGATGAAGTCGTTTGGGGATAAGATTCAAGGCAATCCTGCCCTGACTGAATTTTTCAATAAACAACAACAATTGTCTATTTACTTGGCTGATATTGAACGTATCATTTTTGATCCGGTTCAAGAATTGTTGAAATAAGGTTATGATTCAAGCTGATTCAAGATTTTGGTCAGCTTTTTATGTGCATGAAATCCATAGGAGAAGAAAGGATTCAACAAATTAGCGAGAATTTTCTGAATATTTCCACTAAATACTTGTTTTTTACTAATTTCTGAGTATAATGAAATGTATCAACTAGACAGATTTTCAGTTTAATGATGAAGCTGAACGGTGTATTTTGTGGAGGTGCTTTATGTCACGTAAAATTGCGATTATTGGTATGGGAAATGTTGGTGCCGCAGTCGCGCATGGTCTGATTGCGCAAGGTGCTTTTGATGATTATGTGTTGATTGATAAAAATGAAGCGAAAGTCAAAGCAGATGCACTTGACTTTCAGGACGCTGCAGCAAATTTGAATCATCACGCAAATATTATTGTTAATGATTATCAGGCATTGGCAGATGCGGATGTGGTGGTGTCAGCACTGGGCAATATCAAATTACAAGATAACCCCAACGCCGATCGATTTGCGGAATTACCCTTTACATCCAAGGAAGTTCCTTTTGTCGCTGAACAATTGAAAAAAGTTGGATTTACAGGGATTATCATTGTTATTAGTAATCCAGTAGATGTCATTACTAGTCTTTATCAACACTATACTGGTCTGCCTAAAGAGCGTGTTATTGGAACGGGAACGCTACTGGACACAGCTCGTATGAAACGTGCAGTTGGTGTTCGCTTTGGTGTTGACCCTCGAAGCGTTTATGGCTACAATCTTGGAGAACATGGAAATTCTCAATTTACAGCTTGGAGCCAAGTACGGATAAAAGGGCAACCGATTTCTACATTTGCTTCAGTCGAGGAGTTGGATGAAATTGCTCTAGAAGCCCTTAAAGGAGGGCATACCGTCTTTTATGGCAAAAAATACACATCTTATGGTATTGCGAGCGCAGCTATCCGTTTAGCAGTAGCCCTTGTATCGGATTCGCATGAAGAATTGCCAGTATCAAATTATTATCAGCCATTAGACACCTACCTGAGTTATCCAGCGATTGTAGGACGTGAGGGAATTGTTGAGCAAGTCAAACTTAGTTTAACGGAAAAAGAGGAAGAAAAATTAGCGTATTCTGCACAATTCATCAAGCAAAAATTTGCAGAAAGTTTATAATTTTAAGAGGGTGAGGAAAAGTTGAATTCAACGAAATGAAGCTTTTTCCCCGCTCTCTTTTGTTTCCCTTCTCTTTTTATGGTACAATATGTAAAAAGAATCAGGTATGAGGTTTTCTATGCAGTTACGAACAAATGCAAAGGGATTAGCTGGGTGCATTCGTGTGCCGGGTGATAAGTCTATTAGTCATCGATCGATTATGTTTGGTAGTTTGGCCAAGGGAGTAACAACGGTTCACGATATTTTGCGTGGTGAAGACGTCTTATCAACCATGCAAGTTTTTCGTGATTTAGGTGTTCAAATTGAAGATGACGGCAATGTAGTAACGATTCATGGAGTGGGTTTTGCTGGTCTTCAAGCGCCGACAAACAAACTGAATATGGGAAATTCTGGAACCTCTATTCGCTTGATTTCAGGTGTATTAGCTGGGCAGGATTTTGTGGCGGAAATGTTTGGTGATGATAGTTTATCTAAACGTCCTATGGATCGCATAACGATTCCTCTTCGTCAAATGGGGGTGCAAATCGCTGGGCGAACCGAGCGTGATTTGCCACCGCTCACCATTCATGGAAATAAGAACTTACAGTCTATTCATTACACCTTGCCTGTAGCGTCTGCTCAGGTTAAATCTGCTTTGATATTTGCGGCTTTACAAGCTCAAGGCGAGTCTGTCATTGTGGAAAAAGAAATGACCCGGAATCATACAGAAGACATGATTAAACAATTTGGTGGTCAGATTTCTGTCAATGGAAAGGAAATCCGCGTTCAAGGTGGGCAAGAGTTTACTGGGCAGAACGTGTTGGTACCAGGAGATATTTCTAGTGCGGCTTTCTGGATAGTGGCAGGACTTATCGTTCCTAATTCTAAGATTATTTTGGAAAATGTCGGTATCAATGAAACACGAACTGGCATTTTGGATGTTGTTAAAGCTATGGGTGGAAATATAAACTTGTCCAATGTAGACAATATTGCTAAGTCTGCCACCATAACGATAGAGACGTCTGAATTAGTCGGCACAGAAATTGGCGGAGAAATTATCCCACGTTTAATTGATGAATTGCCAATCATTGCACTTCTTGCCACGCAAGCTAAGGGGCAAACGGTGATTCGTGATGCGGAGGAATTAAAAGTAAAAGAAACAGACCGTATCCAAGTTGTGGCAGATGCACTAAATAGCATGGGGGCTGATATTACTCCGACAGAAGACGGCATGATCATCAAAGGGAAAACGTCTCTTCACGGTGCTAAAGTTCATACATTTGGCGACCACCGAATTGGCATGATGACGGCTATTGCAGCTCTTTTGGTAAAGGACGGTCAAGTCGAGTTGGAGCGCGCCGAAGCTATCAATACGAGCTATCCAAATTTCTTTGATGATTTGGAGGACTTACTTCATGGCTAAGATTTTGATTGGTTTCATGGGGGCTGGGAAAACAACGGTTGCTAGCTTGCTAGATGAAAATTTTATCGATATGGATGAGCTTTTGTCAGAGAGACTGGAAATGCCGATTAAAGAATATTTTGAGCAGTATGGCGAAGCAGCTTTTCGGCAAAAAGAAAGTGAATTATTAAAAGAATTGCTACAGTCAGAACAAGTCATCTCAACTGGTGGTGGCATCATCAGCAATGCTCAAAATCGCGAGTTGTTAAAGCAGAACGCTGAAAATATTTATTTAAAAACAGATTTTGAGACACTTTATCAGCGTCTTGAAGAGGATCAAGAACACCAGCGCCCACTTTATTTGAACAATAGCAAAGCTGATTTGAAAAATCTTTTCGAGCAACGTCAGACTTGGTATGAAGAAGTGGCTACAAAAGTTATTGATGTGACTACTTTGACACCAAAACAAATCGTGGAGGTGTTGCAATGAAAATTGGATTTTTAGGTCCGAAAGGATCTTTTTCTCATCATGTGGCACAAGAAGCTTTTCCAGCAGATACGTTAGTGGCTTTTGAAAATATCACGGAAGTTGTAAAAGCCTACGAGACAGGAGAAGTGGATTATTCTGTAGTGCCAGTTGAAAATTCAATTGAAGGAAGCGTTCATGAAACATTGGACTACCTTTTTCATCAGGCAGCCATTCATGCTGTGGCAGAAATCGTCCAGCCAATCAAACAACAATTATTGGCAACGGCAGCTGATAAGCCAATAGAAAAAATCTTTTCTCATCCGCAGGCAATTGCGCAGGGGAAAAAATATGTTCGCCAGCATTATCTACAAGCTAAAATCGAAATAACAGCTAGCACAGCTTATGCGGCTCGTTTTGTGGCTCAGCATCCAGAAGAAAATTATGCAGCTATTGCGCCAAGGAGTGCAGCTAGTGAATACGGTCTGCAGATTATTGCAGAGAATATTCAAGAAATGGCTGAGAATTTCACCCGTTTTTGGTTGCTGGGACAGTCGATTCCGACTTTGCCATTATATCCTAAGGAAAAGAAACTCACGCTTGCTTTGACTTTGCCAGACAATTTACCCGGTGCTTTATATAAAGCTCTTGCAACTTTTGCTTGGCGGGGAATTGATTTGACAAAGATTGAAAGCCGCCCGTTGAAGACCGCTTTGGGAGAATATTTTTTCATTGTGGACATCAATAATGAAAAAGAGGATTTAGTGTCATTTGCGATGAGAGAGCTAGAAGCAATTGGCATTACTTATAAAATTTTAGGAAATTACACCGTTTATACTATTTCAGAACAGTAGATTGGAGCAATCATGGATAAAAAATCAGATAATCTCAGCCACCATGAGCAGTTGAGACTGGACTATCTTTACAAAAATATCCATTATTTAAATGAACGCGAGAAAAAAGAATATCAATATCTTCTTAGAAAGCAAGAAGGAGACCAAAGAGTAGAGTCAGCTCGTGAAGCAAGAGCTACCTTTTCTGACCAACAAGTGCCTGAGAATTTTGGTTACACCGAGCAGGGACTCCCTCAATATCCAGAGAGAAGTCGCCGTAATAAACGAGCTAAATCAGAGCACATACCAACTAATGCGGCTGAAAGTGTTGTAGAAAATATACCCAAGCCTAAAAAGGAAAAACGGCATAGAAAAATACGTGTGAAGCGGATTCTAGCTTGGCTTGCTTTAATTTTGGTTCTCATTGTAGGGGGCATGTTGTTCATGTTTATAAAAGGCTTGAACACTTCAAAAAACAACCCAAATGCCAAAGCTGCCCAAACAGAAGTCTTTAATGGGAAAGATACCAAAGACGGTGTGAATATACTTATTTTGGGTACAGATGGACGAATTGGTCAATCTTCTTCTGAAACGCGGACCGATTCAATCATGGTCTTAAATGTTGGTGGAAAAAATAAAAAAATGAAACTCGTCAGTTTCATGAGAGATACGCTCGTTCACATTGATGGAGTGAGTCAAGGATCAGGTTATGATCAAAAGCTAAATGTAGCATATGCCATTGGGGAGCAGAATAACAATCAAGGCGCTGAATTGGTACGTCAAGTGCTGAAAGACAATTTTGATATTGACATTAAATATTATGCCTTGGTTGACTTTTCGACCTTTGCGACAGCTATCGATACCCTTTTCCCAAATGGTGTTGAAATGAATGCGAATTTTTCAACTATCAATGGTGAAAAAGTGAGTGAAGTACAGGTGCCGGACGACCTCAATATGAAAGACGGAGTGGTCCCAGAGCAGACGATTAAGGTTGGCAAACAGCGAATGGACGGACGCACGCTTTTGAATTATGCGCGTTTCCGTAAAGATGACGAAGGAGATTTTGGCCGAACACGTCGCCAACAAGAGGTGATGAGCGCGATTATTCAGCAAGTCAAAGACCCAACGAAGCTTTTTACAGGCTCTGAAGCGCTTGGAAAAGTATTTGCTTTAACCTCAACCAATGTTCCGTATAGTTTTTTACTAACGCACGGCTTGTCTTCTCTTACCAACGCTCGTAATGGTGTTGAAAAGGTGACCATTCCTGAAAATGGAGATTGGATAGATGCCTATGATATGTATGGCGGTCAAGGCTTACTAGTTGATTTTGAAGCCTATAAAGCAAAATTAGCACAATTAGGACTCAGATAAATGATATAATAGAAAGTGATGATGCGGTCGCTTTCTTTTTTTGGGAAATGGCAGAGCTGATAGAAAGAGAAATATATGTTAAAAAAGAATGATGTGATAGAAGTAGAAATTGTGGATTTGAGCCATGACGGTGCAGGAGTGGCTAAGGCAGAGGGGGTGGTTTTCTTTGTAGAGAATGCTCTGCCTACGGAACGTATCCGTATGCGCATACTGAAAGTCAATAAAAAAATTGGTTTTGGCAAGGTAGAAGCCTATCTGACGAAATCCCCTTATCGAAACGAAGATGTTGATGTGGCTTATCTGAGGACAGGTATTGCTGACCTAGGGCATCTAAAATATAGTGAGCAATTGAAATTTAAAACCAAGAAAGTTAGAGATAGTCTTTACAAGATTGCTGGAATTGCAGATATCGAAGTGGCACCAACCCTTGGTATGGAGCACCCACTACATTATCGAAACAAAGCTCAGGTTCCTGTTCGCCGTGTCAATGGACAGCTAGAAACGGGATTTTTCCGAAAAAATTCGCACGATTTAATGCCAATTGAGGATTTTTATATTCAGGATCCAGTTATTGACCAAGTCGTTTTGGCAGTGCGGGATTTGCTGCGTCGTTTTGACCTGAAACCTTACGATGAGAAAGAGCAATCTGGTCTGATTCGTAATATTGTGGTTCGTCGTGGACATTACTCTGGTGAAATCATGGTTATTTTAGTGACAACTCGTTCCAAAATTTTCCGTATAAATCAGTTAATTGAGCGATTAGTCGCGCAATTTTCGGCTATTAAGTCTGTCATGCAAAATATTAACAACCAGCCAGGTAATGCGATTTTGGGGAAGGAATTTCGTGTACTGTATGGACAAGATTATATTACTGACCGCATGCTGGATAATGACTTTCAAATTGCTGCCCCAGCATTTTACCAAGTCAATACAGAGATGGCAGAGAAACTGTATCAAACGGCGATTGTTTTCGCTGAGTTGAGTACAGAGGATATTGTAGTGGATGCCTATTCGGGGATTGGCACCATTGGATTGTCAGTTGCGAAACATGTCAAAGAAGTCTATGGCGTGGAGGTTATCCCTCAAGCAGTTGAAAATAGCAAAAAGAATGCTGAGCTAAACGGTATTAGCAATGCCCATTATATTTGTGATTCAGCAGAAAATGCTATCAAAAAATGGCTGAACCGAGGTATAAAACCTAGTATCATCATGGTCGACCCACCACGTAAAGGCTTGACTGAAAGTTTTATCAAATCAAGCGTCAGTATGAATCCAAAGAAAATCGTCTATATTTCCTGCAATGCCGCCACCATGGCACGTGACATCAAGCTCTATCAAGAACTAGGCTATAAACTCACAAAAGTTCAGCCCGTGGATTTGTTTCCAATGACGCATCACGTGGAGTGCGTTGCTCTGCTAGTCAAGGAAGATATAAAATAGTTAGGAGAAAGGGTATAAAAAAGGTTATCTAGAATAAATAAAGTGATAATTAGAGCGTAATAGTAAAAATGTGGAGGAGAATATGGAAAAGAGTACAGAAACTATTGAAGCTATTTTAGAGGCATATCAACAAGCTGATGATGATGCAACAGAAATTTTATCTTATATTAATTCTATTTCTAAACCAGTGGAACTAAAAGAATCATCCTTACCCTCATTGGTTAAAAATCTCGAAAATAAGGAATTAGATGTTACAAAAAAATATATGAGTTATGCATCCATAGTCGGGGGAACGGTCGCAGCAGCAGTAGGAACTTCGGTTACCACAGGAATGTTTTCCAGCGGGCTAGCTACTGGAGGGGCAATGGCAGTTGGCGGACTGGGATTAGGAATGATTACTGGATTAAATATTGTATCGATTCCAGCATTGGCATTGCCACTCGCATTAAAAATGTTAAGGAATGCAAAAGTAAAAAGATATCAAAAAGATAACCAAGAATCAATGAGGCAAAAGAAGAAGAAACTTGAAGAAGGAAAAAAGAAACTTACCATTTGGATTTCTAATTTACAACAGCGTGTAACAGAATTAGATGAAATAATACATAAAGATATGAGTAATAAATTCACTGAATACAAAGAAAAAACAAAGAAATTTGCATAAGATATTTCAATACAGATTGATGATTTTCTTAATGTAGATGTAAATAAGAGAATTTTGAAATATAACGAAGTTATTTTGAAGCAGTATAAATTACAAAAAGACTTGGAAGAAAAGTAGATGTTTTGTTCGATACATATAATAAAATGTATGCTGAAAAACAAGAGTTAGAAAGGCAGATAAATTGTTTAGTTAAACTCTTGAATGCTATAAATTGTCCAGCATCTGTAATCAATAAGGCCTTGAATGAGGAGACATAAATATGATTTCGTATAGAGAAAAAGAGATGATAATGGTCATGAAATTTATGGCTGATCATTCTAGTGATTTTGCAGAACGGCTTATGGATACTTATAAGAAGATGACTGCTAGCGAAGCGGTTGTCGGATCAAATAATATACTTCCTGAGATCTCGAATTATGCCTCTTTAGTAGAATATGTTAACAGCCAAGGGTATGATACGATTTTAAGAATGGAAGATTTGTTATCTGAGGAGGATCTGGCTCAACTTGAGAAAGAATACGATGATATTGAAAGTGAGTTCAAAAGTCAAACAGGTTTGAATAAAACTGATGCTCTTTTTATTCTTATTGCAGTAGTATTACAAATGATTCGTCAATTCTTACAACCCTCTGTTAATTTTGATTTGTTCAAAAATAAGAAGGATAGACCGTCACACAATACTACCGCTGATGAGGCTAAGAAATCTGTATATGATAAAGACAAAAGCAAGTACTATGAAGAATAAGGCGGAGAGCGACAAAACAAAGGGCTCAAGATATTATCATGCCTCAGTTCAAGAAATAGCAGATATAAATCATGTTCCATACGATGTGGTGAGTGGTACAAAAAAATTTAATGTGAAGCTTAGCGGAACGAATCATAGAGCCAAGACATTAGGACATGATCCTTGGTTGGGTTATTTATTTGGAACTTGTAATATTTTAACAAATACTATGTCACTTGGAAAAGACAATGCATTTCGTACATTACATGTAGGAAAGGACACATCGGGTAAGCCAGCTGCTATAGTTGAGGCAAATCCGATAAAGATGTTTGAATATACGGTAAAAAGATATAAAAAATCAAAGGCAACAATAGGTCTAGCATTTATTAAGCAAGCCTACCATATTAAATCTGACGAGTATTCGAAAGAAGGATTAAGCTTACCATTTTTGCAGTTGTTGGTAGATTCGGATATTATCAAGGAATTATGTGAGTCAGGAATAGACTATGCGAAATTGGATTTTTGGGGATCAGTCGGAGTTCAGATAGCATTAGCAGAGATGATTAATTACGTAATTTCTGTTGCTCACAGAATTACGATTATTTGCGAAGAAAATAAAAAGAATAACGAAACGATAACTAAAGATCAGTTACTTCAATCACTAAAGAAAAATGTAACTTTACATGAAGTGAGAACAAGAAAAGTTATTATAATTTCTGAAAGCATAGCGTCTTTGGTAAATGCTGGTATTGTACTTATTACAGTAAAGAGAGGAGCTGGAGATTTGGTGAAAAAGGTTGATATTGGGGGATATATTTCAACTATTTTTCACTTGTTTAATGATATTAGATTTATTACAAAAATAAAAAAAGATTTTATTGCAAAAGCTATTGAAGAAAATTATCAAGACAAATTAGTACAAGTTAAGTAGTTTCTAATATGTCTCCTGTAATATTGCTACTATGATATCAAGCTTTAGCAGGAACCAGACTATGAATTCGAGAAAGTTCATCCTGCAGTCTTGTTTTTACATGCGCATTACGTTAAGTCTGTTGATCTATTATCTAAGCTAGATGTTGCTTATCAGGATATTCTTGCATTAGATGAGAATGATATTCAATTTATTGATTAAAATTTACCTAATCAACAATCACCCACAGAGAGATAAAATCTGTGAAGTTTACATATAAATAACTGTTTTAAACAAAAAATGCAAGCGTTTTAAAGAAAAATTGGAAAAAGGATTGATAAAAACGAAAAGGTAGTATAGAATGGAATTATTGAGAAATAATATATTAAAAGGAGTCGTTATATGAACTACAAAGAAGTTTATGAACAATGGCTAAACAATGATTTTTTCGATGAAGAAACAAAAGCTGATTTGTTATCTATTAAGGATGATGAAGCTGAAATTGAAGATCGATTTTATAAGGGATTTGAATTTGGGACAGCTGGTCTTCGTGGGAAATTGGGTGCTGGTACCAACCGCATGAATAAATATATGGTAGGAAAAGCAGCACAAGCATTGGCTGAAACACTAAAAGATCATGGTGAAGAGGCTGTTAAAAGAGGTGTTGCAATCAGCTATGATGTTAGATACAAATCAAAAGAATTTGCTGAACTAACATGCTCTATTATGGCTGCACACGGAATCAAAACATATATTTACAATGGCATTCATCCTACGCCAATGTGCTCGTATGCAATTAGAAAATTGCACTGTAAAGCAGGAGTTATGGTAACGGCTAGCCATAATCCACAAGAATACAATGGCTATAAAGCGTATTGGGAAGAAGGTTCACAGATTTTAGATGATATTGCAGGACAAATTGCAGGTCATATGGATGAAATTGTGAATTTTGAAGACATCAAATCCATTCCTTTTGAAGAAGCCTTGGAAAGCGGTCTTGCAAATTATATTGATCCATCTGTCGAAGAAGATTACTACCAAGAAGTTCTCAATCTAACAATCAATGAAGATGTTGATAAATCTATCAAAGTTGGCTATACGCCTTTGAATGGTACAGGAAACATTCCGGTTAGAGAAATTTTAAAAAGAAGAGGTTTTGAAAATATCTATGTCGTAAAGGAACAAGAATTTCCTGATCCAGATTTTACAACAGTTGGTTATCCCAATCCAGAATTTCCAAAAGCATTTGCCTATTCTGAAAAGCTTGGAAAAGAAAATAATTGTGATATTTTGATTGCCAATGACCCAGACTGCGATCGTGTTGCGCTGGAAGTAAGAAATGCAAACGGTGATTATGTCTTTTTAAACGGAAATAAGATTGGTGCTTTGCTTTCTTATTATATTTTCTCACAACGTTCTGCTCTCAATATTTTACCTGAAAATCCTGTCATGGTGAAATCTATTGTTACAGGTGATTTATCTAGAGCGATTGCGAAGAAATATGGTATTGAAACAGTAGAAACCCTGACTGGATTTAAAAATATTTGTGGCAAAGCCAACGAATATGATCGTACTAAAGAAAAAACGTATGTTTTCGGTTACGAAGAAAGTATCGGTTTCTGTTATGGAACATTTGTTAGAGATAAAGATGCTGTCAGTGCTTCTATGATGATCGTGGAGATGGCTGCTTACTTTAAGAAACAGGGTAAGACTCTGTTAGATGTTTTAAATGATATTTATGCAGAATTTGGTTTCTATAATGAAAGACAAGTTTCTCTTGAGTTAGAAGGTGTAGAAGGTCAAGAGAGAATCGCTCGAATGATGGAAGAATTTAGAGAACATCCGTTGACAACAATTGGAGCAATGGAACTTGAAAAAGTGATTGACTTTAAAGATGGCTATCTTGATTTTCCAAAACAAAACTGCTTGAAATATTACTTTAAAGATGGTTCATGGTATGCACTCAGACCGTCAGGGACCGAACCTAAAATCAAACTATACATCTATTCAATTGGTAAAGACGAAAAGGAAAGTGTTGAAAAACTTGACCTCATCGAAAAGGCTTGCCGAGAAAAAATGGATAGTGTGAAATAAGCACATATAAAAACATGAGGTTCTTCAAAAGAGAACCTCATGTTTTTTGCTTTTTAAAGACTGGTCGAATGTTTTGGCTGTATTTTTTGGTCGGGATAGATATAATTCATGGCGTTGTTGATAGCTGTAGGAGCTTCACCTAGCCCTGTGGCTATCAAGTCAATCTTTCCATCATAGCTACAGCAATCTCCAGCAGCATAGATACCTGCGACAGAAGTTTCTTGTTTGCTATTCACAATAATCTTGTGACGATTGAGCTCTAGTCCCCATTTTTTTAAGTTTCCAACAGATGATTTGAAGCCATAATTGACAAAAAGTTGGTCAAGTGGCAATATTTCTGTCTTATCGCTTTTTACTTTAGTGATTTCAAGATGAGTAAGTTTGTTTCCTTCACCGATAAGCTTGCTTGGAATAAATGGTGTTTTAATCGTGACAGTAGAAGCTTTTAGTTCATTGACACTGTGCTCTAAAGCACGGAAATTATCCCTGCGGTGAATGATGCTGGTCGGTGCAATCTTATCAAAAGCTATTGCCCAATCAACAGCAGAGTCGCCACCGCCTAGAACAATAATATTTTGCCCAGCATATTGATTGATATTTGATACGTGATAGTGAATGTTTTCAAATTGGTCTACATTTTCTAGCTCCAGCGGACGTGGTTTAAAAGCACCACCTCCCATAGCAATCAAAATGGCTTTTGAGATGTGTTTTCCTTTGCTAGTTGTTAAGGTAAATAATTCATCGTTTTTTTCAATATCTAATACAGTCTCATTGAGATGTATGCTTGTTTCAAATGTTTTTACTTGATCAATCAAACGCTCAACCAATTCTTCTCCTGTTAGATTGGTAAAACCAGGAACATCCAGAATTTTCTTTTCAGGATAGAGAATAGCTGGCTGTCCACCGAGCTGAGGTAGCGAATCAATCAAATTCACTTTTGCTTGACGCATGTGAGCATAAAAAGCAGCAAAAAGACCCACAGGCCCCCCACCAACAATCGTAATATCAAAAATTTCAGACATGATTTCTCCTTAAAATA
>ERZ773263.369-NODE-369-length-32333-cov-15.436025_pt1 | contig 32333 bp, 23 predicted proteins | sample MGYA00511076_ERZ773263 | MGnify/ENA primary metagenome ERZ773263 (study PRJEB29015, sample SAMEA2738155) | human oral metagenome | biome: human oral; feature: human-associated habitat; material: saliva | place: China | collected 2195 ... | reverse complement strand
ATATACACCAACAGTAACTCCGAACTTAACAGCGACTATCACTCGTAAGATTCACTATGTTTACGAAGGTGATCCATCTACAGCAGCTAAAGATAAAACACCAATCTTAACAATCGATGGTAAGCCAGTTGTAAACGAACAAACATTAACATATAACCGTGACTACATTGTTATGTCTCAAGATGGTCAAACTGATAAAGATATTACAGTAGCAACAGCTATGACTTTAGAAAGTCCAATCACAGTTGATCGTTATGTGCGTAAATCTACTGGAGAAGTAGTAAAAGAGGCAACTCAAGTTACAGAGTTGAAACCTGGAGATGTTGTTAAAGCAGGAACACAGTTGCCAGCAGGAACAGTAATCGTTGGTGCATGGAAAGCAATTAACCCGGAAAACGATCACTTCACAAACATCATTTCTCCAACATTAAAAGGTTATACTGCAGAGGTACAATTACCAGCTAATGAGTATACGAAGAGTGAGAAAGACGGAGTACAATCACACGTACGTTCAGTAAACCAAACAACAGTAGGAGTATACACACCGACAATTAAAGATGGTAAAGTAAATACTCAAGACGTAGGTTCATATGAACCGATGGTTTCAGAAGTACGTGCGGATGACAAAGATAACTTCGATGTTTATGTATACTATAAAGCTGACAAACAAGTAGCTCGTGTTGTATATATCGACATGGATGCTGCAAATAATGCAAATCAAGGTGTGTTAGAAACACACACAGGTTCTAAGTTAGAAGCTGAAAAATCAGCGACTGATACAACTACAAAAGTTGATACACTTTTAGGTGATTCAGCAACTCGTATCAAGTACTCAACAGCATCAACTATCGCGAAGTATGAAGCGATGGGATACGAACTAAAACGTGATGGATTTACAAATGATGATGATGGAAACCGTATCGTAGGTGGACGTAAATTCGATGAAGAATCAGTAGCGGACTCACCAAACGCAGGTGAAAAACCACAAAACCAAACATTCTATGTATTCTTAGGTCACAAACGTGATACAGGAGCTAAGACAGAAACAGCTGATGTAACGCGTACAATCAACTATAAATACAAAGCAGATAGTTCTAAAGCAGCAGAATCTGTAACAGAAACATTGAACTTCAAACGTAATATCACTATTGATATGGCGTTAGCAGCTGCAGCTTTCCCAGAAGATACGGCTACATTCAATGCGGAAAATACAAAAGCTACTCCTGAAGAAAAACAAGCAACACAAGCTAAGTATGATGAAGTAGTCGCTAAGTACAATGCAGCAGCAGAAAAAACAAAAGAAGATCCAACAACTTCAGAAGCATTAAGAACTGCAGATAAGAATGTTGTAGCGACAGAGAAAACATTATCAGACGCTAAGAAAGCAAACAATTCACTAGTGATTACAAGTGAATCTACACAAGCTCAAAAAGATGCGAAAGCAGCAACAGAAGCAGCTCTACAAGCAGCACAAGAAGCATACAACAATGCATTGACTGCTCGTGATACAGCTAGAACAAACTACTTAGCGGCAGATAACTCAGCTTTAGCAAAAGCAGTGATTACTACGCAACAAGCTCTAGAAGCAGAAAATGTAAAAGTAGCAGCAGCAACAGTTAAATATAATGAAAAAATAAAAGATGTTAACCTAACAGCTCAACAACGTACAGAAGCGCTTAAAGAGTACGCTAAAGTGCTAACAGCAGCAGAAAAAGCGGCGGAAGCAACAACAGCAGCGAAAACTGCCTTCGCAAATGCTAAAGATGAAGAAGAAACATTAAAAGATGCAAAAGTGGCAGAAGCAGTTAAGAACAAAGCGATTCAAGACCGTGCTGAAACTACTCAAGCAGCTAAAGATGCAGCTCGTCATGCATACTATGATGCAGTTATTGCTAAGGTGAAAGAGGAGGCTAAGAAAGAAACTCCTGACAAGACTAAAGTTGCCGCTGTAAGCTTTGGAGAGTGGAAGGCTCTAGGAAGTACAGCAACGAACTTACCAGCAAATGAGCAATTATCTGAAGCAGAGAAGCAATCTGATAATGCGTTTAACCATGTAACATCACCAACTATCGCAGGTTACTTAGCAGATAAAGCAGCTATCGATAGAACAGATGCTATCGATCCATTAGCAGACGACTACGAAGTAGATGTTTTCTATGAAAAAGGTGAACAACGTGCAACAGTTAAGTTTGTGGAAGTAGATCCTACAAATACCGATACTGTAGTAACACCAGGAGTAGCGGAAGACTTAGTTGAAATCGGTAAAACAGGTAATAACTTCGCAACTCTTAACACAGCAGCAGTAAAAGCAGCTATTAAGAAATTACAAGATAAAGGTTATACATTAGTATCTGATGGATTCGAAAATCCAGGAACTGGTATAAGCAACACAACATTCGATAACGATCCTAAAGTAGATCAAGAATTCGTTGTTAAGGTGAAAGCTACGGTAGTGGACATCCCATCATTCGACCCAACAAAACCAGTGAGTGATGATAATCCAAAACCAACTCCAGGTGTAACACCAATCGATCCATCAAATCCATCAGGACCAAAATGGACTGAAGATTTAATCAAAGCTGTAAAAGTTCAAGAAGAAGTAACACGTACAATTAAGTATGTTTATGAAGATGGAACAGAAGTGCCAGCTGAAAAACTTGCAGATGTAGCGGATAAGAAAGTTAAAACACTTAAATTCACTCGTCCTGGTAAGATTAATGTAGTAACAGGAGAAATTACCTACGGAGATTGGTCAGCAAACCAAACATTCGAAAAAGTAAACTCACCAAAAATCGAAAACTACACAGCAGCAGTTGCTGGAGTAACTCCAACAACACCAGATGTACCAGCTAAAGAAGTAGCAGCTACAGACAAAGACTTTGAAGAAGTAGTAGTGTACAAGAAAGCTAAACCAGTAACGATTACACCAACTGATGAAGTTCCAAATGATGATCCAAATACACCAGTAGATCCTAACAACCCAATCCAACCAGGAAAACCAATAGATCCAAGTAATCCAGAAGGACCAAAATGGACTAAAGACTTGATTGACAAGTTAAGAGATGCTCGTAAAGAAGAAGTAACACGTACAATCACGTATAAATACTCTGACAAAGCAACTGATTTGAAAGAAGCAGATGCAGCTAAAGCAGGATCAGATGTTAAAGAAAACGTTACCGTTACAAACACTGTAACATTCAAACGTCCAGTAACAATCGATCCAATTACGAAAGAATTCACTTATGGAGATTGGGTAGCTGACAATAACGACACTACATTAGAAGGTAAAAGTGATCTTCCTAAAGTAGACGGATACATCGCAACAGGAGATGTAGATGCTTCTAAGAAAGATGTAACGGACGTTAAAGCAACTGACAAAGATATTACGGATAAAGTAGTGTATAAAGCTTTAGGTAAATACGTACCAGTAGTACCAGCAGGATTTAATCCTCCTACAATTGAAAATCCACAATATCCAAACTCAGAAGATCCATCTAAACCTGGAACACCAACAACAACGATTCCTCACGTACCTGGATTAACACCATTAAATCCAACTACAGGACAACCGTTAGAGCCAGTAACACCTGGAAATCCAAAAGATGGATACAAAGTTCCAGAATTACCAAAAGATCCAACTCAAAACACTACTATTACGTATGTTAAAGATGGATCACAAGTAGCAGTAGTTCACTTCGTAGATGAAAAAGGTAACTCAGTTAACGAATCAGTAATTGAAACTGGAGATACAGGTGGAACAATTAGCACAACTAAAGCAGATGCGGTTAAAGCTGCATTAGAAACTAAAGGTTACGAAGTAATCGCTCCAATAGATGCAACAGTTTACACAGCAGACAAAGAAGGATTCTACAAAGAAGCAGATCGTACATTTGACGCTGTAAGTGATAAAGCAACAGGAGCAGCTGATGAGAAAGTACCTAGCCAACAATACTATGTAATTGTTAAAGCGAAAGAACTTCCAGTCGTACCAACGAAACCAGTAAATCCAAACAATGAACCAGTAGATCCAACGGATCCAACAACTCCAAACAAACCACGTGATCCAGAAACTACGGTAACACCAAAACCAACTGATAAAGTACCAAATGATCCTAAGAACCGTACATACGGAGAACTAGGATTAGTGGAACAAGTTACTCGTACAATCGATTACGTATACGACAATGGAACAAAAGTTGAAGAAGACAAACTTGGAACTGCAAAAGATGAAAGAACTAAGACTTTAACATTTACACGTAATGCGAAAATCAACGCTGTAACTGGAGAAGTGACTTACTTAGACGCTAATGGAAATGCTACTACGAAAGAATTAGCACCATGGACTCCAGCAACAACAGATACATTCAACACTGTGAACTCTCCAGTGATTGATACTTACGTATTGTTAGATTCTAACCAAAAAACAATTACAGGTGAAACAGTAGCAGCAACTGATAAAGACATTGCTCATAAAGTTGTTTACAAGAAAGCAGGAAGCATTAAACCGCAAATCCCTGCAGGAGTTAACCCATTAACACCAGCAACTGATACACCATATCCAAATAATCCACAAGATCCAAGTGGAGTATTAAAACCAGATCCAACAAAACCAACGGATCCAACTCAACCTAATGGACCAACAACTCCAGTAATTCCTGAAGTACCAGGATACACACCATTCGGACCAAATGGTAAACCATTAGAAAAAGATCCAAATGGCGGATACAAAGTTCCAGATCTTCCAACAGATCCAACTCAAGATACACCAATCGTGTACGTGAAGAATGGTTCACAATTAGCAATTACGAAATTCGTAGATGTTGATGGAAATGGATTAGCACCATCTGTAGTAGATTCAGGTGATGAAGGTACAAACTTCACGAAAGATGGAGATGTAACAGCAACAATCAACGCTATCTTAGCTCGTGGATATGAAAAAGTTGAAAACAAAAACAATGAAAAACCATATCCAACAGAAGCAACAGATAAAGTGTTTGATAAGGATTCAGCAACGAACCAAGAATTTACTGTAACGTTCAAAGCTAAAGAACTTCCAGCAGATCCAACGAAACCAGTTGATCCAAATAATAACCCTGTTGACCCAACGGATCCAACAAATCCAAACAAACCGCGTGATCCTGAAACATCAGTAACGCCAAAACCAGAAGACAAAGTACCAAATGATCCAAAAGGACGTACTTACGGTGAATTAGGATTAGTAGAAGAAGTTACACGTACAATCAACTACGTGAAGAATGACGGTTCTAAAGCTGCAGATACAGTTAAAGAAACATTAACATTCACACGTAAAGCGAAAATCAATGCTGTAACAGGAGAAGTAACTTACTTAGATAATGATGGAAATGTAACAACTAAAGAAGCAGCTCCATGGACTCCGGTAAATGGTAATAAATTTGCTGAGAAAGTATCACCTTCAGTAACGAACTACACACCAACAGTAGAAAAAGTAGCTGAAAAAACAGGTGTAACAGCAACAGATCCAGACATCGTTGAAACAGTAGTGTACAACCCTGGAACAACAACTATTGATCCAAATCCAGTAACTCCAGGTGAGAATGTAGATCCAAATACACCTGTACCAGGAGATCCAAAAGGACGTACTTACAAAGAATTAGGATTAGTAGAAGAAGTAACTCACACAGTTCACTACAAACTTGAAGATGGAACAGATGCAGGAATTGCGGATAATGTTCAAAAAGTAACATTCACTCGTTCAGCTAAGATTGATTCAGTAACAGGAGCAATCCTTGAATACGGTAAATGGACACCAGAAACGAAAGCAATTAGTGCAGTTGACACACCTGCGAAAGATGGATATATTGCTTCAGCGAAAACATCTACAGCAAATGCTAATGTAGGAGCGACAGATAAAGATACAGAAGAAACAATTATCTACCGCAAACTTGGTTCATACGTGCCAGTAGTTCCAGCAGGTGTAACACCTCCAACGGACTTCGATAAGACACCAAAACCATATCCAAATGCGACTCCAGAAGATCCAACAAAACCAGGAACTCCAACTACAACAACAACGATTCCTGAAATCCCTGGAACAACTCCAGTAGGACCAGATGGAACACCATTAACGAAAAATCCAAATGGTGGATACGACTTACCACCAGTACCTAAAGATCCAACTCAAAATACTACAATTACGTATGTTAAAGATGGATCACAAGTAGCTGTAGTTCACTTCATCGAAGTAAACAGCGAAACTGATAAGACTGAAAAAGGTGCAGTAGCGAAATCAATTGTTGACACAGGGGATGCAGCAACAGCCTTCACGAAAGCAGCTGATGTAACAGCAACAATCAACGCATTGAAAGCTAAAGGATACACTGTAGTAGAAAATACATACCCAGAAAATGGAACATTCGATTCAGATTCAAATCAAAACCAAGAGTACAGAGTATTAGTAACTGTTAAAGAAATTCCAGTAAATCCAGACGATGTAACTCCAACTCCAAATACTCCAATTGATCCAAATAATCCGTCAGGACCAAAATGGACACCAGAGTTAATCAAAGAGTTAGAAAACGGACTTAAAGAAGATGTTAAACGTACAATTAAGTACATCTACTCAGATGGAACACCAGTACCAGCGGATAAACTTACAGATGTAGCTGATAAGAAAGAAACAACATTAACATTCAAACGTTCAGCAACAATCAACCCTGTAACAGGTAAGATTACATTTGGAAACTGGACTCCAGCTAAACAATCATTCGAAGAAGTAACATCACCAGCAATTGACGGTTACATTGTGGACAGAGCAACTGTACCAGCTAAAGAAGTAACAGAGACTGCGGGAGATATTACAGAAGTAGTAGTGTACAAAAAACTTGGTTCATATGTACCAGTAGTACCAGAAGGAGTAACAGTACCACCAGGAACTGATACAACACCTAAGGTATATCCAAAAGATCCTACGGATCCAACAAGACCAGGAACACCAACAACAGTGATTCCTCACATTCCTGGAGTAACACCATTAAATCCATCAACTGGTAAACCATTAGAGCCAGTAACACCAGGTAGACCAGAAGACGGATATAAAGTACCACCAGTACCAACAGATCCAACACAAGACACTAACATTGTTTATTCTAAAGATGGTTCACAAGTAGCAATCGTTCACTTCGTAGATGAAGATGGAAATGCTGTTCACACTTCATTCGTAGAAGCAGGAAATGCAGGTTCTAAATTCACTAAAGCAGGTGAAGTAGCTAAGATTGTTTCAGAATTAGAAAAATCTGGATATAGTGTAGTACCAAACAAAGCGGATCAAAAAGAATACCCAGGAAAAGACGGAGAATTCGATAGCGTTGATGATAAAGGTAATGACGGAGTATCTCAAGTTTATTACGTAACAGTAGCTAAACCAGTTCCAGTAACACCTAAAGAACCTAAGAACCCTAACGAAGAACCTAAGAACCCTAACCCAGGAGATCCAATCGATCCGAACAAACCAGACGGACCAAAATGGACTGAAGATGCCCTTAATAAACTAAACAATATTAAGACAGTAACTCGTACAATTACTTATGTTAAAGCTGATACTGATGAAGAAGTATCACCAACTAAAGCACCGAAAGTAACTGATAAAGTAAACTTCAAACGTACAGCAATTGTAAATCCAAAAGACGGTTCTCTAGTAGGATACGATACAAATGGTGATGGTAAAGCTGATGTTCCAGCAACTGACACTGATAGTGGATGGAAAGCTGTAAATGACGACACTACATTTGATAAAGTAACATCACCAGTAGTTCCAGGATATGTTCTGAAAAATGCAGCTCAAAAAGAAGTAGCAGAAACAACAGGAATAACACCTAAATCTGATAATGAAAACATCAAAGTAGAGTACGTACCAGTAGGAACATGGACTCCGAAAGTACCAGAAGGTGAAACACCAATCGATCCAATTCCATATCCAAACGATCCAAAAGATCCAGGTAAAGTTGTGGATCCAAACGAGCCAACAAATCCAAATGATCCAAACAAACCAAGTGTACCGGTGATTCCACATATCCCAGGAACAACTCCAAAAGATCCAGATGGAAACCCACTGAAACCAGTAGATCCAACAGATCCATCTAAAGGGTATGTACCACCAACACCTAAGACTCCAACAGAAAATACTGAAATTAAGTATGAAAAAGATACTCAAAAAGCAACAGTTAAGTATGTTGTTGAAGGAACAAACACAGTTCTTCGCACAGATGAACTAGAAGGTAAATCTGGAGAGCCAATTAACTATTCAACAGCAGATAAACTTGCTGACTTGAAAGTACTTGGATATGAATTAGTAACTGACGGATTCACAACAGCGACAGATAAGAACTTCGATAAAGATACAAAAGTTGATCAAAACTTCGTAGTAACAGTGAAACCAAAAGTTGTAGACGTTCCACCATTTGATCCAACAAATCCGAACGATCCAAACACACCACAACCAGGTAAACCAATCGATCCAGAAAATCCAAATGGACCAAAATGGACGAAAGAATTAATCGATAAACTTCAAACGACTAAACATGTTACTCGTACAATCACTTATGTTGACAAAGATGGAAACAAAGTTGAGTACACAGATAAAGATGGAAACAAATCTACAGCTGATGTAACTGATAAAGTAACATTCACTCGTCCGGCTAAGATTAACGTTGTAACAGGTGCTATCGAATATGGTAAATGGACTCCAGTAAACAACGATACTACATTTGATAAAGTAACATCACCAGTAGTTAAAGGTTATGTTCTGAAAGATCCAGCTCAAAAAGAAGTAGCTGAAACTACAGGATTGACTGAAAACTCTAAAGATGAAACAATCAAAGTAGTTTACGTTCCAGTAGGAAAAGTTACAATTACAGTACCACCAGGTGTAACACCACCGACTCCGGTAACAGATACACCATACGAAAACGTACCAGGTGAACCAGGTAAAGTTGTACCACCAAATCCAACTAAACCACAAGATCCACAAGATCCAAATAGTCCAAAAGTACCAGTACTTCCTCATATCCCAGGAACAACACCACAAGTGCCGAAGGATCCAACTAAACCAGTAGATCCAAACACTAACCCACTTGTACCGTTGAAACCGATTGATCCAAAAGATCCATCTAAAGGATATGAAGTACCGCCAGTACCAACAAATCCAGGTACAGATACACCAATCTACTACGTAACTGATAAGCAAAAAGCTATCACTAACTTCGTAGATAACAATGGTAAAGTAGTATCTGATCCAGTAGTAGATCAAGGTGATTCGGGATCTAAATTTACTAAGTCTGGTGAAGTAGAAAGCAAGATTAAAGAACTTGTTAAGAAAGGTTATGTTGTAACAAGCAGCGATTACCCTTCAGTAGATACAGATAGAGTATTCGACAACGATAAAGATAAAGATCAAGTCTTTAACGTAAAAGTTACTCCACTTATCGTACCTACAGATCCAAACAGCCCTGACAAACCAATGGTGCCAACAGATCCAACTAAACCAGTAGGTCCAAACAACCCACTGAAACCAGTAACACCATCTACACCAGAACCAGGAAAACCAGTATTCCCAGAAGATCCAAACAGCCCAGTATGGCCTGAAACAGTGAAAGATCTAGTTACAGAATCTTCTGCAACTCGTACAATCACTTATGTAGATCATAACGGAAAAGAAGTAGCAGCTAAACACACTGAAACTATCAAGTTCAAACGTAGCGCTAAAGTTAACCTAGTAACTGGAGAGATCACTTACGGTGAGTGGACAGTAGTAGGTGACGATACTATCTTAGATGGTAACAAGTTACCGAAAGTTGATGGATACATCGCTCGTGGCGGAGATATCAAAGAATCTCAAGAAGATATCAAAGCAACAGTAGATACAAACATCACTCAAACTGTAGTTTATGACAAACTTGGTTCATGGGTACCGAAAGTACCAGAAGGAGCAACACCGGTTCCTCCGATCACATATCCAAATGATCCAACAGATCCAACTAAACCAGGAACTGATAAACCACGCGTTCCTTATGTACCAGGATTTATCCCTGTAGGTCCAGATGGAACTCCACTGAAACCAGTAGATCCGAAAGATCCATCTAAAGGATATGAAGTACCAGACGTACCAACAAATCCAACTAAGGATACTCCAATCAACTACGTACCAGTACCACAACCAAACCCAACTCCAGCACCAACACCGGCTCCGACTCCAGCGCCAACGCCTAAACCAGAGCCTAAGCCGGAACCAAAACCACAACCAACGCCTGTAACTCCAGAAGCACCAGTAGCGCCAAAAGCGCCAGCTCAAGTTAAACGCTTAGCTAACACTGGTACAACTGAAACTAACACAGGACTTGCTGGATTAGGAATGGCAATCTTCGGTGGACTACTTGCAGCAGCAAAACGTCGCAAAAATAAAGAAGATTAAAAATAAATAGCTAAGAACTTTCTTAGTTAAAATAAGACCCACTTTCGATACATTTCGAAGGTGGGTTTTATTAAAGGCTTTAGCCAGTTGAGGAGGCGAAGTCTCCGAAACAAAAAACCACCCGCTATGCGGGTGCGAGATAAAAGTTAAACAATTGAAAAATCATCCTTTCTTGATAAAATAAGAGTAGTTCAAGCTCTAAAATAAAGAAAGGATGATTTTAATTATGGCAAATAAACATAATAGTTTATCGCATACAAAGTGGTTATGTAAATACCATATTGTATTTACACCTAAGTATAGACGAAAAATAGAATATAATCAATATAAAAGAGATATAGTAAATATAATACAAAGGTTATGTAAGTATAAAGGAGTAGAAATAATAGAAGGATATATAATGGCAGATCATATACATTTTCTATTGTCGATACCACCAAAATATAGCGTATCAAGTATAATGGGATATTTGAAAGGAAAAAGTTCATTGATGTTATTCGATATGCATTCAAACTTGAAATATAAGTATGGAAATAGAAAGTTTTGGGCAGAAGGATATTATGTAAGTACAGTAGGATTGAATGAAAGTATAGTTTAGGTTATTATCTTTTTCTTCACTCGATTAAGATGTAAATTTGCAGAAAACATATCAAACGAAAGTGTTGATGTTGAAAATAGGCCAAACGAAAAGTATGAGTGATGACTTAAATAGTGTATTAGAAAAATTTATAAAAGAAGAATGAAATTCTATTTAACGAATTTATTATCGTGATGAATCTTTAAGATATATTACGAAACTGAAAAATATTTTTCATCAATTAATGGTAAAAAGAAAAAATAAAATTTTAGAAAAGGTGAGATAAGTTCTATCTGACTTTTAGATAATTCAAAAGAGCAAGTTACTGTTTTAAATTAACAGGCTCTTTACTTGTAAGGGATTTCGCTTTATAAGGGTATATGAAAAATGATATAATCTTTATGAAAAACTAAATTTAAATGTTTTATAGGAGACAATTATGGGAGCTTGAAATGCAACGATTTTTGGAAATGATACTTCATTAGATGTAAAAGAAGAATTTTTTAGAAGATTTAATCTTGGAGAAGAAGTAGAAAATATTAAAAATTCATTACTTTTAGAAGAAGATGACGAAAATAGATTTAATGTTATTTTTGTTCTTGCTCATTGTATGTGGGAAGTTGGTCAACTTGATGATGAATTTTTAAATAAAATAAAAAATATCATCGCTAATCAAGAAGATTTAAGAGTAAATGAAGAATTAGGTGCAGATGACAAATTTATCAAACAAAGAAGTAAAAATTTAGAAAAATTTTTTTAAAAAATTAGCATCAAAAAAGAAAAACCTAAAAAAAGAGTAGCCCCGCCTGTAGAAGTAGAAAGTAAATACAAAAATGGAGCTGTGATGTTATTTAATTATGTAGATGGTATGTGGGGAGTAGTTATAGCTGTTGAAGGTAAATTTTATGATAAAGAAACATTTTATCATTATATACAAACAGATATTAAGATGTCAGAAAAACCAACGATGGAAGATGTTTTAACAGCACATATAATCGATCCAAGTTTTCATAGTAAAGAATATAATTCATTTAGAGACCCGATATACTATCATTATTTTATAAATTTAGTTTCCGGATATTTAAAAAGTAGAGAAACGAAAAAATTTGAAAAATATAATGACTACGCTTTTGAAATTATTGGCTATTTAGCTGACTGGGGAAGATGTTCAAGTGGTTCTTTTCATGCCTTTGATTATTATAGACAAAAAACAGCAGAAGAATTTAAACAATGTGTGATAAAAGAACTCACAGAAAATTATGAAGAAAATCCTGATGTGAGAACGAAAATGACTGTTGCAGAAATAGAAAAAGAATTTCTTACTCGTGTATTAACAAGGTAGTTAATAAATTTTAATTTTTAAAAGAGGTAAAAGTATGAAAAAATTAACATTTATTTGTACAATTAAATTCGATAAAAATAAAAGGAAATCTTTACCAGACTTGATGTCAGGTAATTATAGACCCCATATTTTGTTAAAAGGAGATACACAGTATTTGGGATTTTATTTTGAACAAGGAGAAATTAAAAATTTTGATGAAGAAACTATTTGTTTACTGAGTCCAATCTATGAGGGTGTTGACTATTCAAACTTAAAAAAAGGAACAAATTTTTTTATTATGGAAGGCTGTAATAAGGTAGGAGAAGGCATTGTAAATGAAATCTTTGAATATATTTAAAGTAGGATACATAAAAAGAAGGTTTCTAGCAAATAAAAAAGATTTTAATTTTTAAGAGAGGTGAAAGTATGAGAAAAGAATTTTTAGAAAATATTTTATTAAAAGCAGAAATTGCCGAGGATAATTATTATTTTAATATGGAAAAAGAAGTCTTTGACAAAGCTATGAAAGGTAATGAAGAGGAGGATTTTTATAAAGAATACTTAAAGCAAAGAGAAATTGGCTTTGAAGTTTACCAAACAGAGGTAAAAGAAGAAATTAAGAAAATTTTATCATCTGAAGAACTTCATCTTTTGATTGCTGAATATAATTTTAATTTTGGAAATTTTTTATTAGAGCAAATCATTAACCATCGTTTATGTGATATAGAAACTGCAAAAACGATTTACTGGCATTTATCACCGACTTATATTTATGAAAAATATGATAGTTTAGAAAATTGTCCAAAAGAAGATTATATTTGTTATGATGATGCAAAACTTTTAATGACAATTGAAGAAAAAGTAAAAAATGGAGTTTTTAAAACAGGACTTATTGTTGAAAAAAATGCTTTTATGATAGCAGAGATAGAGGAGACAGATTTTTTAGCCTCGCCATATAAAAATATCCCGGAATCTTTGAGAAAAAAATAAACTGTAATTTTAAAGGAATTAATTTTATGAAATATTTATTAAAAAAAGAAGATTTTATTTTAAATGATTCAAGGTATGTTTCGAATTATGAATTTGAGGATGAAAATTTTAAAGTAACTATTTATAAAGAAGATTTTACGCAGAAAGAAATTGATTTCACTAATAAGCTAATTAATCTTTATGAAGAAAATTTATCTAAAATAGCTTTGGCTTGTGTAGAATCAGATACTTTTAAATACTGTTATCCTGATGAAAATATTGAAAGTATTATCTCAAAATTAGGTAAGCCGATATTTAGAAGAATGGGAAATACAACTTTATTAACATATACAGAGCACACTATTGATTATCATCATATTTTAGACATTGAATTTGAAGGGTTATATGAAGATATTTTCAACATAAGAATTGATGGATAAAGTGAAAGATATTATATTTAGAAACAAAGAATTTACTTAAAGAATATAGTATTTAAAGTAGAGAAGATTATTTGAATAAAATACCATAAGCATTAGCTGAAATTTATGAAAATATAAAAATAGTACAAGAAAAATATAATTTAGCTGATGAGGAGCTGGAAGATATATTTGAAAGTATTTTATTGGAATTTGAAAAATAGAAAAGGATATTTATGGTAATTTAAAGAAAAAAATAAATGGGATTATTTTATGAATATAGCAAAAATGGCACCTAAAAAGATTGGAGAAACAAGTTTTTTGGTACTTATAAGCAAGAATATTGAAGAAATTTCTAATGAATACAAAGAAAAAGTTATTCGTTTTTTTAATGAAAAATGAGAAAAAACAAATAATGATGGTGGAAAAAAATATTATTAAGTATTGATAAATAAGATTTAATAAAATAAATAAACCTTAATTTTTAAGAGAGTTTTAAAATATGGAAAAACTTGTAATAGAGATTAAATGATTTTATTTAATAGGGGAAAATGAATTTGAAGGAAAATTAACAATTTTTGGAAAAGGGGCCTTTGTTTTTATAGATGATTTTAAGGAATTCAATATAGAATTTGTCGGGCTTAATGGATAATAAGAAATGTATGGAGAATGATTATATGCAAAGCAAAAAATAAAAATTTGTGATGAATGTGAAAGTCAATATTTTGCAGAAACTTCAAAAATGGCTAACTTATGTCCTAATTGTTCTCACTATCTTTATGGTTATGAAAATTGCAATCATAAATTTGAAAATGGTAGATGTTTAAATTGCTATTTAGATGAAAAAATCTATAAAAAAATTACAATTGAGGATATTAAAAATCTTGATGAATCATAAAATATTTGTGATCCAATGTTTAAAATGATTATCTGTTATGAAGGGTATGAGAAATATTTGATGACTTCAGAAAGATTTACTTTAGAGCAAAGATATTTATATGCTATTCATAGGTATTTTGGAGAAGTTATTAAAAGAAGACATCATAAATTTTTCTATAATTCCACAGGGATTTTTTGGGAAGATGCTTTAAATGGTTTCAAACATTTTGAAATTCCAGAATTTGCAGCTAATTTTCAAAAAGTTATTGATTGTTATGGTGGAACAATTTTGTTTGATAGAGAGGAAAGATGGAATATGCTTGAATCTTTGGAAGAAAAGATGAAGAAGAATTTTTTGGAATTTTAGATAAAGTAGACGATTTTGCTTTTGAGTATGAAGTAGAAGAAAACGAATTTAATTATATCAAAGCTCATCCTGAAAAGTTTATATTTGAGCGAGAATATAAGAGGTTTTAATTTTAAAGGAGAAAACTATGGCACACGATATGGTACTCAATCAGGCTTTAAAAGTTTTAATTGGCGTATTTGATAAAGAAGAAGAATATCAAAATTATTTGATAAATAGAGAAAAAGGACTTAGAAAAGAAGCATTTCAGCATTTGGAGTTATTTATTAAAGACTTTGAAACAAGAAGTGAAGCTGAACAACTGCAATTTATTAGAACTTTATTTGAATTGGAAAATACATCATTTATTATGGACGAAGGAATCCCTTATCCCTTAAGAAAGGTTTTGAATGGTAAGTTACAAAAGTTCTGTGAAAGTGGAAATGTTGATGAAAAAATATTTTATTGGGCGGGGAAATATTTATATCGCATGGATTATATTAGAAAATCACTAGAAATCAATCCTAATTATGATGATGCAAGGATTTTTATTATTAAGGAAAAGTTAGACAGACTTTGGTTTGCGACTCATCATTTACCAGATTATTATTGTAAAGACGGAGAAGAATATGAAGATTTAAAATTATGTGAAGCTACACAAAATGAAATAGAAAAGATATTATCAGAAGAAAAAAGAGAATATTTATTTAAAGATTTATATTTTTATAAAGAGCTTATAGAAAATTACATTGAATGGAAAAAGTCGTCGAGCCTAACCTTTGAAGAATGGGGAAAAGAAAATAATAGAAAAGTAGATAGCGGAGTTATTTCGATTTATTATCAAGAATAAAAATTAATAATTATAATGAGCTAAAATAATAGCGAAGATATGTGATAATGTAATGAAGATGTCTGTAAACAAAATGGATTTCGAATAATTCAAATGTAAGAGTATAAAATATATTAATTATATATTTGTTATCATCTTCTTTCTTTTATTTTGACTTTTTTCGCGATATAATATAATTACTAATTAGATTCGGAGGTCAATTATGAATAAAGTAATAGAAACAATGATGGAACACCGTACAAGAAGAAGTTTTGTAAAAGGGAAAGAACTTCCAAAAGAACATCTTGAGCAAATTATCGCATGTTCTAAACAAGGATCAAGCTGGATGAATGGACAACACTACAGTATTATCGTAGCAACAGGGGATACAAAACAAAAGATTGCTGATTTAATTAAAGATAAAGCACCAGGTAATGCGGCTCATATCGAAAGTTCTGCAGCATTTTTGGTATATTGTATTGACTTTAGCAATATTAAGTTGTCATTTGATATTGAAGGTGGAGATTTTGATATTTCTAACCAATACGAACCATTATTAATAGGTTCTATGGATGTTGGTATTGCGATGCAAAATGCTACCTTGGCTGCTGAGTCTTTAGGATATGGTATAGTTTACTGTGGTGGAGTACGAGGTTTTGCTAAGGGTATTTCTGAACTTTTAAATATTCCGGAAAATGCATTATTCTTATGTGGACTAAGTATTGGTGTAATAGATGAAGAAAAATCTACAGAAAAAGTTAAACCAAGATTACCGCATGAAGCTAATGTTGGATATAATGAGTTTCCAAAATCAAATGAAGAGGTATTAAAACAATATCGTCAAACTATGATTGACTTTGCAGAAGCTCGCGAAACTAAAACATGGACTAAGAAATTCGCAGACTTCTATGCACAACCTTCAGGAATAGAAGCTGTAACAAAAGAACTATTAGAAAAAAATGGTTTTGTGAGCAAGAAATAGCAACAAGTATCAGTAAAGAGATATTTGACATAAATTATTTTTTTCTATATAATAATAGTAGAGGAAGTCGGAGAGTAATACCGACTCTAAAAAGAAAATACTCTAAAGTTGATGTAGTCGTAGGAGTCGCGACTCTAAAAATAAAGACTCTTTTTTCATATAATAATGGGGATATATTATGGCAAATATAAATAAAAACAGCTTATATTTTCATCTGTTAACAGAGGATTATTTTAATACATATAAAAATTTAGATGAATTTCAAGAAGATGTAGCGAGAGGCCATGGAGTTATGATTTTAGATATCAAGAATTTATTGATTGCCATACCACTACGATCGGGAATTTCTGCAAATTTAAGAAATGCTAGGCATATATTTCCTTATGTTACGTATGAAAGGAATGATGGTAGACAGTGTTTAAAAGCATTAGACTTTAGTAAGCTAACTATCATAGAAAAAAAACATATAGATTATTTAAGAATTTATCACTTTAGTGATATAGAGGAGAAGAAATTTTATTTAAAAAATTCAAATCGTATTTTCACAAGGGTAAAAAATTATGTTCAAACATATATAAACATTTGTTCTAAGATTGAATTGGAGAAACCAATAACGAAACGAACTTTGCAGCCATATCAATATAGTACGCTTAGAAATTTCCATTCTGAATTGGGTATTTCAATCTCAAAAGAAAAATTTATTAGTCAATTAAGAAAATTATAGTATTAAGTATCTAATTCTAGATGCTTTTTCTTTTATTTTTAAAAGATAAATTATATTCTAAAATTTTTTTCAAAAAACTATTGTCAAAAAAGGTCAAACATGTTATAATTTATTTAAGGTCAAAAAAGGTCAAAGAAAATTTGACATTAAAATAAAAATTAGACGGGCATAGACCTATAAAAAAGACAAAGGAGATTTACAATGGATATAAATAGTTTTACAAACAGTGTGAAAGAAATCTTAGCGAAATCTTCCGAATTTGCAACTGAGAAGAAAAGTCAAAATATTACTAGTGAGATGTTTATAAAAGCGGCTCTTACTGGTAGTAATTTATATAGTGATATATTGGGAAGAATAAATATTGATAAAGCTGCATTGCTAGCTGAGTTAGACAATGAAATCAACAAAGTAAGTGGAGTAGAAGGAGATAATATCAATTATGCCAGTTACTTGAGTAACGATTTAAATGCTTTATTAATAGAAGCTAATAAGTATAAAGATAAATATGAAGATAAATTTATTTCTTGCGAGCATATTGTTCTTGCAAGTTATGTAAAAAATAGTATAGTGAAAAAATATGTCGATAAAGTTACTACACTTAAACACGTAACTGAAGTTATCGATGGTATAAGAGGAGGTAAGAAAGTTATGAATGAAAATCCAGAAAACAACTACGAAGTATTAGAAAAATACGGACGTGACTTAGTAGAAGCTGCACGTAGTGGTAAAATCGATCCAGTAATTGGTCGTGATGAAGAAATAAGAAATGTAATTAGAATATTATCTAGAAAAACAAAAAACAACCCAGTATTAATCGGGGAACCTGGTGTAGGTAAAACTGCGATTGTTGAAGCTTTAGCTCAACGTATCGTTCGTGGTGACGTACCAGAAAGCTTAAAAGACAAAACAGTATTCGAATTAGACCTTACTAGTTTAGTCGCAGGTGCTAAATATCGTGGTGAATTCGAAGAAAGATTAAAAGCTGTATTAAAAGAAGTTAAAGAACAAGAAGGTAAAATAATCCTATTTATTGACGAAATCCACATGTTAGTTGGTGCAGGTAAAACTGACGGAGCAATGGATGCAGGTAACATCTTAAAACCAATGCTTGCTCGTGGTGAATTACACTGTATCGGTGCAACTACACTTAATGAATATCGTCAATATATCGAAAAAGACTCTGCGTTAGAACGTCGTTTCCAAAAAGTTCTAGTTAAAGAACCAACTGTAGAAGACACAATATCTATCCTGCGTGGTCTTAAAGAAAGATTCGAAGTTTATCACGGTGTTAAAATTTCTGACCGTGCTATAGTAGAAGCTGCAGAATTATCTAATAGATATATTACTGACAGATTCTTACCAGACAAAGCTATAGACTTAATCGACCAAGCTTGTGCTACTATTAAAACTGAAAACTCATCTAACCCAGCAGAGTTAGATACAATCAATCGTAAAGTAATGCAACTTGAAATCGAAGAAAAAGCTTTAAGTAGTGAAGATGACGAAGTATCACAACGTCGTTTAGAAAACTTAAAAGAAGAATTAGCAAATCTTAAAGAAGAACAAAACAAACTTCAATTACAAGTAGATAGTGAAAAAGAAAAATTATCTGCGGTAAAAGATCTTCGTGAAAAAATCGATAGAGTTAAATTAGAATTAGAACAAGCTCAAAATAACTATAACTTAGAAAAAGCTTCAGAATTACAATACTCAACTTTACCAAAATTACAACGTGAGTTAGAAGAATTAGAAGAAAAATCTAAACATGAAGATTACAAATTATTAAAACAAGAAGTAACTGAAGATGAAATTGGCTTTATCGTAAGTCAAATGACAGGTATCCCAGTTACTAGATTAGTAGAAACAGAAAAAGAAAAACTTCTTAACTTAGCTGACACTATTCATGAAAAAGTAATAGGTCAAGATGAAGCTGTTGAGAGTGTAACTAATGCAATATTACGTTCTCGTGCAGGTATTGCCGATCCAAATAGACCAATTGGTAGCTTCCTATTCTTAGGACCTACTGGTGTAGGTAAAACTGAGCTTGCTAAAGCTTTAGCTCTTAACTTATTCGATGATGAACGCAATATTGTTAGAATAGATATGAGTGAATATATGGAAAAACACTCAGTCAGTCGTTTAATCGGTGCCCCTCCAGGATACATCGGTTATGAAGAAGGTGGACAACTTACTGAAAGTGTAAGACGTAATCCATATAGCATTATCTTAATGGACGAAATAGAAAAAGCTCACCCAGATGTATTTAACATCTTATTACAACTATTAGATGAAGGTACTTTAACTGATTCTAAAGGTGTAGTAGTAGACTTCAAAAATACAATTATCATTATGACTTCTAACATTGGTTCATTAGAGCTATTAGAAGAAGTAAAAGACGGTGTTATTTCTGAAGAAACTCGTAAAAGTGTTACTAACCAACTTTACGGTTACTTCAAACCAGAAATACTTAACCGTATGGATGATATAATTATCTTTAAACCATTGACACAAGATAACATTAAAGGTATTGCTAACAAACTTCTTAATGAGCTTGTTAAACGTGTTGCAGCTAGAAATATTGAACTTAGTTACACACCTGCAATTTCAGAGTGGGTTGCGACAGCTGGTTTTGATATGAAGTTTGGTGCACGTCCACTTAAACGATTTATCCAAAGTCATATAGAAAACAAACTTTCTGTAGAACTTATTCGTCATGGTATAGAAGACGGAATAGAAGTCAACCTTGATTATCAAGATGATGAATTAAAAATTGAAATAAAATAGTTTTAAGATAAACCTCGAATTCTTTGGTATATAGTATGAGTAAATCAAAGCGTTCGAGGTTTACTTTTTATGGATTAATAATATTGTATAGAATTCTCTTTTTTATTAGATTTGTTTGTAGTATAATTAAATGTAATTGAATTTTGGTTATGTGGAGGAATGTTGATGAAAATAGCAGTTATGGCTGGAACACCAATTGATTCACAACTTGGTGAAGATTTGCTAAAAAAATATGGTTATAAAGATATAGTAAAAATACCTATTTCGAAAAATCCTGTAGAACAAACTACGTTTCAAGCCTTAGATGATACTGAGCGAGAAGATATAATAGTAGAAATTATAAATAAAATAAAAGAGCAGCAATGTAGTGCAATTTTTGTTTATTGTAATTCATTGAGTTCTGTTGTTGATTTTGACAGATTAGCTCTTGAAAATGAGATAAATATTATTACACCGATGCAGATGTATAGAAATCTTGGTTTAGAGTATAAATATTTGGCTGTTATGGCTGCGAATTCTCATGGTCTGACTGGTGTAGAAAATAATTTATATTTATCTAATCCAGAGTTAAAAGTTTTTGGCCTGTCGATGCTAGAATTGGTAAAAGCTATTGAGGATAAAAATAGTCCAGATAAAATAGTTGCTGATTTTGATTTTAAAAATCTATTTAATTATTTTGAGCAAACAAAAGTAGAAGCTGTAGTTTTAGGTTGCACACATTTCCCATATATAAAAGAAGAACTTGAAAAAATTACAAAATTATCAATAATTGATGTTGGTGTATTTATGGTTAATAGTATGAAAAAGAGATAAAATAAAAAATGAAATAATTCTAAGTAAGTACATAGAATTACTTCATTTTTTATTTTAAAATTTACTTTCTGCTTTTTCATATGCATTATAAAATATAGGTGCACTTATGTTATATTGTTTTCCGGTATCGTATAGGCACTTACAGACGAATAATAAATCTTCTGTATTATTATGTAGTGTCATAATCTTTCTGGTAAGAATATTAGTCGTAAACATTCGTTTCATTATTGGTACAGAAACAAATAACGGAAGTTTATATCCCCAAAGTTCATTTCCATAGTATTTTAAGTTTACACCACGTGCTTTTATAATCTTAGAAGTTTCTCTTATTGCACAAACCGCTTCAGCTAATAGTTTAGAAGAAGACATAAGGTTCTCCGCAGCCGCAGTAGGATTATCCATATCTGCATATTTTGCAGCGATAGATACTACACCAGCATTAATAGCCATATGTAACCAAATCCACTCAAGCATATCATATGGTGTTTCTAACTTAATGTTACAACTTTCAAATAATTCTACTAGTTTATCATAATTATCTATTTTAGAATTTTCTTTTTTTTCTAGTATAAAATGATCAAAAACACAACATGTAAGAGTAGCATCTACGATATTACCACCAGCTACAGGATAACCAAGAATATTTGCTCTACCTTGCATAACTTTTTCAAGATATTCCTTATCTTCCCAAATACCACAGCATAGTATAATAGTTCCTTTGATATTGTTAGAGATTAATGTTTCAATAACACTTTCAATATTTCCTGCTGGCATACTAATAAAAATAAAATCATAGTTATCTTTTGTATGAGTATTTACTTTATAAGTATCAGTATAGTGATCACCTTTTTTATTATTTCTACCATCTAACATATCAACATTTAATTGTGTTATATTAATTTTTTTACTGCTTTTTCTAATATAATGTTCTACATTATGACCAGCTTTATTAAATAAATAGCTATATGTAGTTCCAATAGTTCCAAGTCCAATAGTTAGTATATCCATAAATCCACCTCACAAAATAATTATAATTATTATACTATAGATAAAATTATTTATCTATAACTGAAAAAGTATTGTAAGAAAACAAACTACGTGTTAGAATAAGTTTACGTATTTTTTGAGTAGAGGAGAGATATTATGCCGATTGGGGTTATAATTAATACCGTCGCAATATTTCTAGGTGGTATAGCTGGAGCTCTTTTAGGAGATAAGTTACCAGAGAAGTATAAAGAGCAGCTAAATCTGATATTTGGTCTATGTTCTATGGGGATGGGTATTTCATCGATAGTTTTAATGAAATATATGCCTGCGGTTGTTTTCGCTCTTATTATAGGAACTATAGTAGGATTAGTGTTTAAGCTGGGGGATAAAGTGTATGAGCTTTGTTCAAAACTTCAGAAAGTAATGATTCGTATCGTACCGAAAAAAGAAACAAATATGTCAGAAACAGAATTTTTAGCTACTTTAATTACGGTGATAGTGCTATTTTGTTCTAGTGGTATGGGAATATATGGTAGTTTAAGTGAAGGTATGACTGGGGATTCTAGCTTACTTATAACTAAGTCTATTTTGGATTTCTTTACTGCAGCAATATTTGCGTGTAACTTAGGGTATATCATTTCGCTAATTGCTGTTCCACAGTTTGTTATTTTTACGACATTATTCTTATCTGCAAGTTTTATCGTACCGTTAACAACACCGGATATGATTGCTGATTTTAAAGCTTGTGGTGGTTTTTTAATGGTAGCGGCAGGATTTAGAATACTAAAGTTAAAAATGTTTCCTGTAGTGGATATGATACCAGCAATGATTTTAGTAATGCCATTTAGTTGGTTTTGGGTTAATATAATATTACATTTATTGTAAATATGGAAGGATAATAAAGATGGGAATAGGTACATTAATAAATGCAGTGGGGGTTCTACTTGGTGGAGCTCTTGGTATATTAATAGGTCATAAAATATCTAATAATATACAACAAGCTATAATGAAAGTTGCTGGAGTATCAGTAGTTTTCTTAGGAATAATTGGTGCGTGTGAGCATGCTTTAAAAATCAACGATGGGAAAATAGTATCTAGTGGGGCTATGGTATTGGTAGTCAGTATGACATTAGGTACTTTAATCGGAGAAGTTTTAAATATAGAAAAACTATTTGAAGATTTAGGTATTTACTTAAAAAGAGTAACTAAAAGTAGTGGTGACAATAGATTTGTTGATTCATTTATTTTGGCATCTCTAACTATTTGTATAGGGGCTATGTCTATCTTAGGAGCTATTCAAGATGCTTTATTTCATGATTATTCTATTTTAACAGCAAAAGCTGTACTCGATTTTGTGACAATATTAATATTTACTGCGGCAAATGGTCGTGGTAGTATTTTCTCAGTTGTTCCTCTTATTATATTTCAAGGTGGAATAACTATTCTTGCGAAATTTATTGAACCGATTATGACACAAGGTGCGTTAACTAATCTATCAATGGTAGGTTCAGTATTAATTTTTTGTGTTGGTGCAAATTTAATTTGGAACCTGAAGCTTAAGGTTGCCAATATGTTACCAGCTATTGTAATAGCTGTGATCTTTGCATTTATACCGATATTTAATTAAAACAAAACTAGTATAGATTTTAATTCTATACTAGCTTTTTTGTTTTATTCACCATGTAGTAGTTTATTGTTTCTTTGTTTAGTCTGTTTAAATATTTCCTCATAATCTTCTATCATTTTATTAGAATAATTACCTTTTTCTATTTCACAGTTTAAAGAGTGAAGTACTCTTAACATTCTTTCTAATACCTCTTTTGTAGTTAGACTCTTATTAAGTAAATTCTCTAGCGTATCCATACAGCTAATATCTATTTTTGGATATTTGTATTTTATCTCTTGATCTTTAAGACCAGTTTCATAGTATTCTTTCATTATTTTAGTACGATTTTGTTGATTGCCAAACAAACTAAGATAAATAGAAACGACGACATTTTCTTTTACTTTTCTTTGGGCAATGCCGGCAAACTTTTTACCATCTATGCTTAAGTCAAAATCACCTGGACAATATGAATTACTAATTTCTACCGCTTGAATCTTACTTGATGCTTCTGGAAATATCTCCTTAATAAAATCAGTCATAAGGTTATAACCAGCGTTTAAAGAAAATGTACTTGGATTTATTTTCATAATTATAGAAAAACTTATAACTCCTGTGTCGGCTATAATACCTAGACCACCGATATTTCTTACCGCTGGAATTAGATTATTGTTATAAAATGAATCTAGAGCTTCTTTAAAAAATGGGACACGTGTATCAGGTGTTCCTAAAATAGCGGAATTTTCTAAAGAATGAATATGTAGAATACACTCATTATTAGTTAGTACTTGACGAAGAAATAGCTCATCAGTCGCTATAGGAATGAGTGGATTATTCCCATTTAAGTTAGTGTAGATATTAACTTTTTTATTTTTAATAAGTTCAAGCATAGTTACTCCTTAAAAGTAAGATAGAATTATAAATATATTATAGCTTAAAAAAGATTAATTTTATAGAATATAGTTTTCTATATAAAAAACCTTATTACTCTTAAAAAGTAATAAGGTTTATTGTATTACATATTAATTTTGTAGTCTTCTGGTTTTATAATTGGTATTACTTTTGTAAATAGTTTTACAAATAGGTATCCAGTTATAATCGGAACTACTGCAAAGATTATAACGGCTTTAATTATTTCATAAGCTCCACCGTTAGTAGTTGCTAGGTGAGCTAATGGTCCAACTAAACCACTAAATCCAAAACCAGCACTCATTGCTGTACCTTTAATATTAAAGATAGCTGCTAGTACACCTGTACAAGCTGCACTACAGATTACTGGTAACATGATTTTTGGTTTTGCAAAAACATTTGCCATAGAAATTTTTGGTGATCCTATAAAGTGAGCAAGACAGATACCTTTTGAGTTAACTGCCCAACCAGCAATAGCAAGTGTAAAACCACAAGCGCAAATACCAAGGTTTGCTGCTCCAGATGCTATACCATCAATATTAATCGCTAGTGCAATACCAACAGATGTTATCGGTGTAACAATTAGACAAGCAAAGATAATCGCTATTAATATTGTTAGTATAATAGGTTGAAGAGTTAATAAATGTTTAATTCCGTCTCCTAATACTCTAGTAAGTCCTGCGAAAAATGGAAGTAAATATCTTCCTATACCCCCAATTACAACAAGGCTTAGAGTAGGTAGTACTAATACTGCGTAACCTTGTGTTTTGTTTCCAATAAGTAAGATAAATGCAGTTGCTAATGCTGCAGTAAAGATAATAGTAACAATATCTCCTGCACCTTTTAACATTAAGCCTGTTTTATCAGCTGTTTGAACTATTGAACCACTGGCATATAATGTTGCTAAACCAATAGAAGTACCTTGAATAGGTGTTAACTTAAACATCATTCCTATTATCATACCTGAAGCAAGTCCAATAAGGGCATTAGAAATTGTAACCGAAAATGATAAAAACGCTAAAGATGGATATACTTTTGCGATATATTTCAAAAGTTCTCCTAATAATGCACCGGGTACTAAACATAGGACAGTCCCTAGTGCAACACCGTTAAGTACATTCATAGTAAATTTTTTAAAAGTAATTTTTTCTTCCATAACTAATTCTCCTTTCGAGTATTTACAACCTAAAAAGGTTACTAATAATTATAGCTTAAAAATTATAATTTGTACATTGATTTCGGAAAAGTAAAATAAAAAACTGACCTATAAAAAATTATAAGCCAGTTTATTGCTATAATGCTGTGAATGCAGCTGTAAATCCAAATATTATTCCTGGTGAGTTGGCTATAATGATTGGCCAATCACGTTTTTCTCCTAAAAGTCCATAAAGTACCCAAAGTGTACAGTTAATTCCTGCAACAAAAGGTTGTAAAAAGTCACCTTTATGACCGTTTATATTACCTGAAATTTGAGGTATATAAGATATATACATAAGCATGGCAGTACAAGTAGCTACCCAACTAAGTATTTTGAAAAATTTATTATTCATATTATCTTTCTCCTTTCAAATTATTTAAGTATACTAACACATATAAAACTATATTGCAAATCAATTTTTTAAATATTTTTAATGTAAAGGGCTTTATTTGGCTTGAAAATAACTATAAATATTTTTCAAAAAAATTATTTATAAAAAGAGACATTAAGTATGTTTAAAGTTTAGTTTGTATAGTTTACTATATTGTTGTATAATGTAAATTATAATAAAAAAGGAGTTTGACTCAAGTGAAAGTATTAAGAAAATTATTAGCTTTTCTAGTAGTAATAGCACTTCTTGGTGGAGGAGCAGTATATGCCCTGCAACCTAGCGAAGATATTAAACCTTCTGAAAAGTTATCAAGTGTAAATTCATCTATGGATTTAGCGTCATTAAATAAAGAGTTTATAAGTAATGTAAGTTATAGTAATTCAAAATTATCTACTAGTCTTAAAATTGATAATGAAATGTTCTTATCAATCTTAAAACATGCGACTAAAGATAGTGCTGAAATTCAAGAAGGTAGTTATAAATTAGTTGGTAATAGAGTAGCAGCTAAGCTACCAGTTCAGTTATCTTTTATAAATAGTGAAATTTCTTCTAATATAAAACTATCAGGTTCTAATAATAAAATTGAATTAACATTAGAAGATGCTAAAATAGGTAAAGTACCTATACCTGATTTTGCTTTAGAAAAATATTTAAAAGAGTATTTAACTGGAACAGGTGTGAGTGTTAATGGAAATGTAATTACTATTAATAAAGTAGAACTACCTGTAAAACTAGAAGGTATAGAAGTATCAAATAGTATGATAAATGTATCAGCTTCTTTAACTAATGAACAGTTATTACAATATGGTTCACAAGCGTTAAAAGGTTACTTAGGAGCTTAAAAATTAAACAAAAGTCTATATTACTTATAATATAGGCTTTTTTATTGTGATATAAAAAACATCGTTTTCAGAAAATTTAATAACAAATTCTTAAAAAATACTTGAAACTTTATTGTTGATGTAATATAATATGTTTATTGAATAAAGACAGGACTACTATGTATTTATTGTTAGAGAGAAACTGGTTGGTGAAAAGTTTTATAAAGACATAAAGTAGTTATCACTTTATTAGAAATTAATTATATAGGACAATGAGTGCTCTTAGTGGGAGTTAAATGAGGTGGTACCGTGGATATATTCCGCCCTCAATAACTTTTACTAGGAGCTTTTTATTTTGAAAGGAGAAAAAATGGTAGAATTAAAAGATACATTATTAATGCCAAAAACTAAATTCCCTATGCGTGGTAATCTTCCTAATAAAGAACCAGAATTTTTAAAACGTTGGGAAGAAATGGATTTATATAGAAAAGTTTTAGAAAAAAATGCAGGGAAACCTTCATACGTACTTCATGACGGACCTCCATACGCAAATGGTAACATCCACATTGGACACGCACTTAACAAAATCCTAAAAGACTTTATCGTTAAGTATAAAAATATGAATGGTTTTGTTTCTAATTACGTTCCTGGTTGGGATACTCATGGTTTACCAATCGAGCAAGTGTTAGTAAACAATGGTGTTGATAGAAAATCTATGCCAGCTACAAAATTCAGAAATAAATGTAAAGATTATGCTTTAAAACAAGTAGATAAACAACGTGCAGACTTCAAAAAACTAGGTGTAATTGGTGATTGGGAAAACCCATATTTAACACTAGATCCAAAATTTGAAGCTGAACAAATCCGTGTATTCGGTAAAATGGTTGATAAAGGATATATCTATAAAGGATTAAAACCAATTTATTGGTCTCCATCATCAGAATCTGCTTTAGCGGAAGCCGAAATCGAATATCGTGACCATACTTCACCTTCTATCTATGTTGGATTCGAATTAGTAAGTGAAGATGGAGTAGTAGAAAAAGGAACAAAATTCGTTATCTGGACAACAACTCCATGGACATTACCAGCTAACTTAGGTATTGCAGTTCACCCTGATTTTGAATATCAAGAAGTTAAAGTAAATGGTGAAAACTACCTATTAGCTAAAGAAAGAGTTAACTTCTTAGCTGAACAATTCGGTTGGGAAAACTTTGAATTAGGAAAAACAGTACTTGGTAAAGAATTAGAATATTTACTATGTCAACACCCATTCTTAGATAGAACTTCTACAGTAATCTTGGCTGATTATGTAACACTTGATTCAGGGACTGGGCTAGTTCATACAGCACCTGGACACGGGGTTGATGACTTTATCGTTGGACAAGGTAAATACAAACTTGGAGTATTATCACCAGTTGATAACCAAGGTAACTTAACTGAAGAAGCAGGGCAATTCGCAGGACAATTTGTATTCGATGCTAACAAAAATATTATTGCACACTTAGCTGAAACTGGGGCATTATTAAAACAAGAAAATATTACTCACTCATATCCACATGACTGGAGAAGTAAAAAACCTATTATCTTTAGATCAACACCTCAATGGTTCTGTTCTATTGATGCGTTCCGTTCAGAATTATTAGATGCTGTAGATAGAACTAAATTCTACAGTGAATGGGGTAAACCAAGATTATATAACATGATTCGTGACCGTGGTGACTGGGTAATCAGTAGACAACGTGTGTGGGGAGTACCAATTCCTGTATTCTACGCAGAAAACGGAGAGGCTATCTTAGATAATACTTTAATCGAACACGTGGCTAAAATCTTTGAAGTTGAAGGATCAAATGTATGGTTCTATAAAGATGCTAAAGAATTATTACCTGAAGGTTATACTCACCCAGGTAGTCCAAATGGTGAATTCACTAAAGAAATGGATATCATGGACGTTTGGTTCGATTCAGGAACTTCTCACCAAGGATGCTGTGCACTTCGTGATGATTTAACATACCCAGCTGATTTATACTTAGAAGGTAGTGACCAATATCGTGGTTGGTTTAACTCTTCATTAATTACTTCTGTAGCAATTTCTGGAGAAGCTCCATATAAAGAGCTTGTATCTGCAGGATTCGTTATGGACGGTAATGGTAATAAAATGAGTAAATCTCTAGGTAATGTTATCTCTCCAAATGATGTAGGTAAACAATTAGGTGCTGAGATTATCCGTCTATGGTCAGCAAGTGTTGACTATACTCAAGACGTGCGTATTTCTAACGATATCCTAAAACAAGTATCTGAAACTTATAGAAAAATTAGAAATACATTCCGTTTCTTACTAGGAAACTTATTCAACGGAAGTTTTGATAATAGAACAGACTTATTATCATATGATGAATTAGAAGAGTTAGACAAATACATGGTTCTTAAATTTGAAAAAGTTGTAGCCAAAGTATTAGATTACTATGAAAACTATCAGTTCAACAGTATTACTACAGAGTTAATCAACTTCTTCAACGTAGAATTATCTTCATTCTACCTAGACTATGGTAAAGATATTTTATATATCGAAGCTGAAAAATCTCACAAACGTTTAAGTATGTTAACAGTACTTTACACTGTATTAAGTAAATCAGTTAGATTATTAGCTCCAATCTTATCATTCACTGCAGAAGAAGTATATGACAATATGCCATATGAAGATGCTGAATCTGTTCACTTAACTGACTTCCCAGCTAAGAACTTAATCGATGATGCAGCATTAGAAGCTAAATGGGATAAACTTCTTGAAGTACGTGACGATGTAAACAAAGCTTTAGAAGAAAGCCGTAACGAAAAAGTTATCGGTAAATCTCTAGAAGCTGCTGTTGAAATCTACAGTAACGATAGTGAAGTAGTAGAATTACTAAACTCAGTAGATAACTTACATCAACTATTTATCGTAAGTAGTGTTGACGTTAAAGAAAACGATGGTGTTGCTTATGATTTAGCAACTGTTAAAGTAACAAAAGCTGAAGGACACCGTTGTGAACGTTGCTGGAACATCGTTGAGGAAGTAAACGAAGAAGGTTTATGTCCACGTTGTGCTAGTATCTTAAATAAATAGTAAGTTAATAAATGAACTTGGATTCTGATTGAATTCAAGTTCATTTTTTTTAGGGTTAGAATATAGAAAAATATTTATAGAAAAATACGGAGTTTACCCTTATCTAATAAGTTCACAATTCGTGTTATTGTTGTTGCTTTAAAGGTCAATGAGTGTTATAATAATATGATGTAATGAAATACTAACTTTGAAGATAGTGTGTATTTCTTTTAAATTATTACTAAATTTGAATAAAATATTTTGTTGAGGGTTCAAAAAGTTGAATTTTCAATATTGATTAAATGAAATAATTAAAAATTATGTTTAATTATTTTCAAAAAATATTTTGGAAGGAAAATGTTAATGGCAATTATAGGAAAATTATTTGACGCTAACAGAAGAGAAGTAAAAAGCTTATCAAAACTAGCTGATAAAGTATTAGCTAAAGATGAAGAATACTCTAGTCTTAGTGAGGAACAATTAAAAAATAAAACTGAAGAATTTAAACAATATGTTGCTGAACAAAAAGAAAAAGGAAAATCTACAGCTGACATATTAGATAAAATTTTAGTTGATGCATTTGCGACTGCTCGTGAAGGAGCATTTCGTGCATTAGGAATGAAACCATATAAAGTTCAAATTATGGGTGGTATCGCACTTCACCGTGGGGATATCGCTGAGATGAAAACAGGGGAAGGTAAAACTCTTACTGCGACAATGCCTGTTTATCTAAATGCTTTAAGTGGAGAAGGAGTACACGTAGTAACAGTAAACGAATACTTATCACAACGTGATGCTCAAGAGATGGGAGTATTATATAACTATCTAGGTCTTTCAGTAGGCCTTAACTTAAACTCATTAAATCCAGAAGAAAAAAGAGAAGCATATAATGCAGATATTACATACTCTACAAACAATGAATTAGGTTTTGACTACTTAAGAGATAACATGGTTAAAACAGTTGACGCTCGTGTTCAACGTCCGTTAAACTATGCCGTAATCGATGAGGTTGACTCAGTACTTATCGACGAAGCACGTACACCACTTATTATCTCTGGTGAAGGTCAAGCATCAACTTCATTATATCAAGTAGCAAATGCTTTTGTTAAAACACTTAAGAGAGCTACTGAAGAAGATGGAAGTGACGGAGATTATACTCTTGATATTAAAACTAAAAGTATTCAATTATCAGAAATTGGTATAGATAAAGCCGAAAGCTACTTTGGATTAAAAAATCTATATGATTTAAAAAATGTTGATTTAACACACCACATTAACCAAGCGCTAAAAGCTAACTACACAATGTTCTTAGACGTTGACTACGTAGTTGCTGAAGATGGTGAGATTTTAATCGTTGACCAATTTACTGGTCGTACAATGCCTGGTCGTCGTTTTTCTGAAGGATTACACCAAGCTATCGAGGCTAAAGAAGGTGTACCTATTCAAAATGAAAGTAAAACTATGGCGACAATTACATTCCAAAACTACTTTAGAATGTATAAAAAACTTAGTGGTATGACAGGTACTGGTAAAACAGAAGAAGAGGAATTTAGAAATATTTATAACATGTTTGTTACTACAATTCCTACAAACAGACCAATATTAAGGGAAGATGCTCCTGACTTTATTTACTCGAATATGACAGCTAAGTTTAACGCAGTTGCTCGTGAAGTAAAACAACGTCATGAAAAAGGCCAACCAATCTTATTAGGTACTGTTTCTATTGAAACTAGTGAATTAGTTTCACAACTTCTATATAAATACGGAGTACCACATAAAGTACTTAATGCTAAACAAAATGAAAGTGAAGCAGAAATAATTAAACAAGCAGGACAAAAAGGTTCTGTAACTATCGCGACAAACATGGCTGGTCGTGGTACGGATATTAAACTTGGTGAAGGTGTTCGTGAACTTGGTGGATTAGCTGTTATTGGTACTGAACGTCACGAATCACGTCGTATCGATAACCAGTTACGTGGACGTTCTGGTCGTCAAGGAGATCCAGGTTACAGTAGATTCTATCTATCATTGGAAGATGAACTTATGGTTCGTTTTGGTGCTGATAGATTACAAAGAATTATGGGTGCAACTGAAGATGCTCCAATCGAAAGTAGAATGGTCAGCCGTTCAGTAGAAAGTGCCCAAAAACGTGTTGAAGGTAATAACTATGATGCACGTAAACAAGTACTTCAATACGATGATGTATTACGTAAACAACGTGAAATCATGTATGCTGAAAGAAATGAAGTATTAGA
>ERZ773263.365-NODE-365-length-32464-cov-35.087939_pt1 | contig 32464 bp, 40 predicted proteins | sample MGYA00511076_ERZ773263 | MGnify/ENA primary metagenome ERZ773263 (study PRJEB29015, sample SAMEA2738155) | human oral metagenome | biome: human oral; feature: human-associated habitat; material: saliva | place: China | collected 2195 ... | reverse complement strand
CTGATAAGGATAAGGTTGACACTAATGGTGTGGGAATGGCTCCATATATGATTTCGGTTTCTCTTATGGTTGTCGCTCTTTCAACCAATGTTATCTTTGCTAAAAGCTTGACAGGAAGAAGCTTTACGAGTCGTTTTGACTGGGCTAAAAATAAGTTATTTATCAATGGTATTATTACAACTATGGCTGCCATTGCCCTTTATATTGCTATTCGATTTGTGGGAGTTGAACCAAATCATCCACTAGCTACATTTGGTATGATTCTCCTTGCAGCATGGACTTTAATGGCGCTCGTTACAGCCCTTGTAGGTTGGGATGATAGATATGGTGCATTTGCTTCCATGATTCTGTTGCTTTTACAGTTAGGTTCTAGTGCAGGGACTTATCCAATTGAACTTAGTCCTAAGTTCTTTAAGGTCGTACAACCATTCTTACCAATGTCCTACTCTGTGTCAGGCCTTCGTCAAACTATTTCTATGACAGGACAAATCTCAGATCAAGTACGTATGCTAGTCATTTTCTTACTTATTTTTGTAGTTGTAGGTATTGTTATTTATAGACCAAAAACTGAGAATGTATAAACTAAAAGCCGGCTAATGTGAGCTGGCTTTTTTATGTTATTCGACAGTTATATTACCGAGATCGGAGGTGATGGTAAGTGTATTATCTTTTGAGTTCTTAAGGTTATTCGTAACATCCACCTCTCCTGAGTGACTATCTGCTTGAACATTGATAGTGTAATCTTTAAGAGCTATTTCAACTTCACCGGTTGTGACGTCAAGTTTATTGTGACCGTTAAAAATTAAGTGATTACCAGAGTATTCTCCCATTGCAATAGATAAATCTGCGTTAGTAAAAAGTGTATGATCACTATCAACACTACCAACATCAAGGTTAGCTTTTAGGTTGCTGACTATCATTTTAGTAAAAGTCAGGTCCCCCATATTTAGATTAATGTCTGCTTGTCTAACCGTGCTATGGCTTAAATCTAGATTTCCAGTTGCTAAATCAGCCTTTAAGAAATCAATCGTTTGTTTTTTAGGAAGTGTAATGATAATGGTTTGCTTTCTGACTTCCTGGTCGATAGCAGAAGAGAGGTTTATTAAATCTTTTAATCCGAAAAAGTTAATATGTTTTTTAGAAGTCGAATCTAATTTAGAGTTGTTATCATTAATAGTTAATTGACCATCCTTTACAGTTGTGTCAATTGGATCTTTTGTTTTTTGGTAGTAAGAAAGCGTAGTTTTGTTAACGTCAGCACTTTTAATAAGAACATTGTAGCTACTACTTTTAATATCAATCTTATTGAAGTTATCAACTTCCTTCTTGACATAATCTATCTCACTTTTATTTTGATTTTGTAAATCTGTCAAGCCACCTTGACTATAACCCCAAGTTGCTAATCCTCCGCCTAAAAATAGAGATATGAGAGATACTCCAAGGACGATTTTTTTCCAATTTTTCATGATTTTCTTCCTTTCTTGATGAGCCATTTAATTAAGAGTGTTATTAGCTTGACAATAAGTTTACAGATTTCGAATGAAACCAAAAGCAGTAAGATTGCTCCACCAAACATTACAAGTCCAACGCCTACTCCAAAAAGTGTTGAAGCTAGTGAAACACTTAAGAGTGAGAAGCTTGTAAAGAAAGTGTAAACACCACTAATGAGTAAGGCAAAAGTAAGAGCTAAGGCAGACACTATAACTGCAAAAATAATCAAAAGAAGTATCAATAGCATAGCTAGGAAGAATAGTAGAATTGGTAAGGCGACTGGACTAGCTAAAATAGCTAGAATCGCAACCCAGAGGATAGTTGTTTTATTACGTAAGCTACTCTTATCCTCAATAATCTTTTCGTCTAGAAGACGACTAATGACTTCATGTGCGGCTTCCTTAGGTGTACCCAATTCTGCAATAACCTGAGCTTCATTTTCAGGTCCAGCCTCTTCAAAATATTCCATGAAATATTCGAGGGCCTCTTCGTAGTCCTTTTGTGGTAATTTTCGTAGATATTTTGTTAATTTGGCTATATATTCAGTTCTTGTCATGTCTTAATCTCCCTTCTACAATACCATCCAGAGTTTCTTTATAGGTTAACCATTCTTCATTAAGAAATTGAAGTTGATTTTTTCCCTCCTGGGTAATACTGTAATATTTACGTTTACGCCCTTGATACGCTTGGCTATAGGTGGTCATATAGCCTGCTTTTTCAAGCTTTTTTAAAATAGGATAAAGTGTTGACTCCTTGATATTAGCTGCAAGCTTTATGGTTTGACTAATCTCATAGCCATAAGAGTCTTCTCTATCGATAATAGCTAATATTAAGAACTCTATCAGTATTGATGATGTTGGAAAATACATAGTGTGCTCCTTTGCTTCTAGGATATGTATAAAAACTATATATAATTATTTTACATATAGAGTGTATCTCTTTTAGAAATATATGTCAATATTTTATATATAAAAATTTTATATAATAGGGCTATCTCCTTTTTTATGATAATATGAAGTCAAGGAGTTCTTATGACTATTAAAGATAAACTAGCTCGTTACGAGCCGAAGCCGCTAGGGGAGAAAAGACGCTATGCGGTGCTTTTACCCCTGATATATGATGTAAAAACTGATAAGTATCAAATTCTTTACCAAGTACGAAGTGAGCATATTTCTCAACCAGGTGAGGTCTCTTTTCCTGGTGGGCGTGTCGAAAATGGTGAGACTTTTCAGGAAGCTGCTATACGAGAAACTTGTGAAGAATTAAACCTAGTTCCTGATCAAATTGACATTTGGGGAGAGCTTGATTATCTGATTCATCAGGGGAGAACCGTTCATTGCTTTGTAGGAAAACTGAATATAGATAATTGGGAAGATATTTCACCTAATGAAGAAGTGGAACGGTTGTTTACAGTTTGTGTTGACACGTTGTTGACAGAAGATCCGATTTATTACAAAATCACTTCTACCTTGAGTGATGCGAAAGGTTTCCCATTTTTATTGGTAAAAAACAGAGAAAAATATAATTTTGGGTACAGTGAACGTCATATTCCTTTTTACAGAAACTTGACAGAGAATATATGGGGGATGACAGCTATGTTTACACATAGATTTACAGATATTTTGAAAGGCTTAGAGTAAAAAAAGATCAACGGTAATATGTTGATCTTTTTACTATTACTTAAATTGTTAATTTGGTACCAAAGGAGTGAAATTCATTTCTGAAATAGGAGACTAGAGTATTCCTGAAATTATTTTCAAAATTAGTAGCGAAGCTTTTAGCGAGGAGGTCAACTTCATAGTGAACATGATTTTTTTCGTTTCATTTGTGTCATTCCTATGCTAAAAAGAAGGGAGGGAATACAGGCAGTTATGCTTTGGTATTATTCTGCCTAAGATTGATGATTCTATTGATATTTCTTAGGGAGTAACCTATGTTGAAGAGAAGGTAAAGCATATAACTATAAATAGTAAAGCTCCAAAAATCTGGGACAATACTGAGACTATAGACAAATAAGACTGTTGCACTAACAAAAATTAAACAGCTACATATTATTGAAAGTAGAGGATATCCTTTTGAAAATAATAGGCTTTCTATGATTAAGGCAAAAGCAGGTAGCAACAGAGTTAGAATGATAATAATAAAGATGAAGCGTTGTGTATCATCTAGCATCAAGTTACCCAATGATTTACCTAGGTAAAAACGAGAATCACTCCCCCCGGATAAATCAATTCTCTTGTCAAGGGACTAACTAGGATTAGGGTGTCAAATAGTGAGAAAGCTGCCCATCTCCAAATAGGGAAAGCCCATTCTTCCTCAGATAATTCTCTCTGAGTGCTTTCTTTAGTTAATTCTAATTTGATTGCCATCAATATGTACCTCTTTTGGAAAGTCGTTATTTTGATTTAAGATATACCATCCATCTGGTAATTCTGATTTTTTTAGTACCTGTTCTAATTGAGAATGTAAGTCAATTTCTTTAGTAGTGGAACCAGAAGGAAAACTCAATTGAACAGTAAGTTTTTTGCTTTGTAGAGCATCTTTAAGTGAAAAATCATAATAGCCACCTAGTGCTTTAGAATGTCCCCTTTCATAAGTATAGAGCGTCGTGTATGGTACAGGTTCTATTTGAACAATAATATTTTTTAAATCTTTCTCTGTGCTTAGAGCTTCAAAGATATCATTGATGAATTGCTGATTTCTAGGGTTGATTTTAATAGACTTTTTAACAAAATCGTCCCAATATTCCCTTTCATCAGGTAAAATCTTATATTCACTATTTTGGCGATTAAAATCTGAGTCGCTTCCTGTTGGGCTGGCAATGTAAGGATAGAGTAAATCTTGAATATGGAGAGGCAGTTGAGTCTTTACATGTGCTGTTTTGTTATTAATAGTCTCTTGATAATCAATATGGAAAATCAGGTAATGTTTAACCTCATCTTCTTTATTCATACGATAAGTAATTTTATCTGCCCATCCGATACCAGTTATTTGTACCTTTCCTTGAAATCCACGAGTTTTATAAAAACCTTTAATATTTTCTTGAGCATTGTAATAGAAAAAGATAGCAATCATGGTCAATAATAAAATCAAGGGCATAGTAATTTTAAGGTATTTGAAGCTATTTTTTACCATCTTTTACCATCTTAGTTCTGACTCTCCTTAACTAGTAGGTTGTAATCTTTTTGACTTTTAACTTCCTCGAGGCGTCCAGTAGTTGTGTTAGTGCTTGTAAAATACCAATAGATATCCTCCTTATCTGGTGTTAACTCTTTTTGTAGTTTAACAGCATCATCCAGATTAAGTGAGTCAGTTGTTACGATGATTAAGCTAAATCTTTTTTTGAGCGATTGGTCACTGTATTTGTTGTCATCTTGATCTTTGTAATCAGCAAAATTTCTTTCTTTGGTCCAGATAAGGGGCATGGAGTTGATAGTGAGGGGATCATCTTTATAACCTATAGAAAAATTATCCTTTGAAAGGAGATAGCGGTAAGGTTTAGCAAACCCGTGGTATCGACTGACTTTTGATGGTTTGGTTCTGGTTGCCTTCTGGGTGCGTAAATTGACATAGAATACTTTTTCGTTGTCATAGGATGAAAATTTCACAAACTCATCCCTACCATCGGAGTACATGGTATTACCCATGGAACCGGGATTATTATATCCTAGTTTTTTAGCAAGGCCCAGTACATTAATAGTGTGTCCTTTTCCAGTATCTTTACCAAGCTGATAATAGTGAATAATATCATAATTTTTAGAGTCTTTCTTGTTTTTAGATAGTTTATACCTAGATTCTTGGAAGGCTAGGTAGGTGCGACCAACGGCTAATTGACTTCTCTCCAGTGATTTTTCATTTCCAAACTTAACACCTAAAACGTTAAAGTTTCCAATTTTGACGTTTTGAAAGGATGTTACAGTAACTTTTTTGTTAGTATAGTCGTAAAGTCTATCGTCTAAGGAATAAGCAGCTTGAATTCTATAACCATGGCGAACGAATGTACCTGTAAGTAGAATGGTTATAAAAATAAGGAGGTAAACATGCCACATACGCCATCTAAATGTTTCTATTTTAGTCATAGGAACTCCTCTTTGAGTAATAGAAAAACCATGAAAATCTTATTTTCATGGTTTTTAATTCAATTATTTTACCTCAGTAAAGATTACGTGTTTACGCAATTTTGGTGAGTATTTTTTCAATTGAAGACGGTCTGGAGTGTTACGTTTGTTTTTTGAAGTAAGGTACAAGCGTTCACCAGATTCTTTGTGTTCAAGTGTAATATTTACGCGCATGGTATCTCCCTTCTATTATTCAGCTGATGCAGCTTTAGCGATCTTACGTCCTTTGTAGTATCCTTTAAGTGATACACGGTGTGAACGTGAGTAATCTCCAGTTGTTTCGTCAAATTGTACTGATGGAGCAGTCAATTTGTAGTGTGTACGACGTTTGTTTTTCTTCGCTTTTGAAGTGTGACGTGCAGGTACTGCCATTTCTTTATTTCCTCCGAATTAATATTTATGTTCTTGATTTTAAATCAACTATAACAGAATAACATATCTTTTTTGTAAAGTAAAGTTGCTTGACAAAAAAACTTGCCAAGAAAAGATATAGTTAAAAACTATATTTTGCGATAACAAATATATATTTCACAGCTATAACAGCAAGTGCTAGAATAGGCTTATTATTACATTAAGTGAAAGCATAAAAAGGAGTAAATAACTATGAGTAAAGTTCATTATCATTTTGATCATGTTGGTTCTTACCTTCGTCCACAAGCTTTAAAAGAAGCACGTGAAAAATTTGCCAATGGTGAGATTTCGCAAGAAGAATTGTTGAAAGTACAAGATGAATTGGTTAAGGAATTGGTTCATCATGAGGTAGAAAATGGTCTTCAAGTAGTTTCTGATGGTGAATTTGGTCGTTCTTGGTGGCACCTTGATTTCCTATGGAACCTAACTGGTTTTGAAGCTTACCAACAAGAAGATTCATATAAATTCCACGGAGCTAAGACACGTACAACCAACGTTCGTATCAATGGTAAGATTGCCGAAAATCCTAATCATCCTTTCTATCGTGACTTTGAATATCTTAAATCAGTGACTCCTGAAGGAATTACTCCAAAAGTAACTATTCCAAGTCCATCACTCATCATTAACCGTGACCACCGTAGTGATCTTTATGCAGATTACTATGATTCATGGACAGATTTTCTTGATGATTTGGCAAAAGCTTACCATGATACCATCCAACATTTCTACGATTTGGGTGCACGTTATGTGCAGTTGGATGATACGACTTGGGGTTATTTGATTCAACAGTTTGAGAATGAAAAAAATAATCCTGAGAAAACAGCTGAGTTGGTAAAAATTGCTGAGGATGATGTATACACTATCAATAAAGCCTTGGAAGGTCTTCCAGAAGATTTGACTTTGGCTACTCATATTTGTCGTGGAAACTTTAAATCAACTTATCTTTTTGAAGGTGGCTATGATTCAGTAGCTAAATATCTTGGGAAATTGAATTATGATATCTTCTTCTTGGAATACGATGATGCGCGTTCAGGTAGCTTCGCACCACTTCCAACGATTTGGAATAACCGTGACCATGTTGAATTGGTGCTTGGTGTGATTACTTCTAAGGATCCAGCTTTGGAAGATGTAGATGCTGTCATCGCTCGTATTCATGAAGCGGCTGAGCTTGTACCACTTAAGAACCTTGGTATCTCAACTCAATGTGGTTTTGCATCAACTGAAGAAGGCAATATCTTGACTGAGCAAGACGAGTGGAATAAATTACAATTGATTAAAACAATTACTGATAAAGTTTGGTCATAATAGAAAAATGTAGAGGACAGGCTCAGCTTGTTCTCTCTTTTTATGAATATAGAAAGGAAGTGTCATGAATTATCAAGAGATAGGGCCGAAAATTTTAAAAGCTGTAGGAGGAAAGGAAAACATTCATAATCTAACTCATTGTGCTACACGTTTACGTTTTACCTTAGCAGATGATTCTAAAGCTGATGATAAAGTTGTTCAAACTATCTAAGGTATTGTGAGTTTGGCTAAGAGTGGTGGCCAGTATCAAGTTGTTGTTGGGAGTGATGTACCAAATGTATACCGTGCTTTGGAAGGCTTATTAGACCTAGATGAAGTGTCTAAGGAATCATCGGAAAAACAAGACAGAACTCCTCTTCAAAGCTTTTTAGCCCTTATTTCTGGGATTTTCACACCAATCTTACCGGTAATTACAGCAGCAGGGATGATCAAAGCCGTTTTGTCTCTTTTGGTTGTCTTTAAGGTAGCAGCTGTAGATGATGTTAACGATCAAGTTCTTAATTTTATTGGTGATGCTGAATTTTATTTTTTACCTGTATTTTTAGGTGCTTCAGCAGCTCGATAGTTTAAGACAAACACTCAATTGGAGATGTTGATTGGTGCTATTTTATTACACCCAACTTTTACGCCGATTGTGACAGCTGCCAAGGAATCAGGTCATGGCGTCTCTTTCTTTAGTATTCCTCTTACATTAACTTCTTATTCATCAACGGTTATTCCTGTTATTTTGGCAGTTTGGTTTATGAGTTATGTGGAGCGCTTTGCAATTAAAATTTCACCAAAGGCTGTTAAATTTTTCTTGGTGCCTATGATTACGACCTTGATCACTGCAATTTTAACACTTTTGATTTTAGGTCCAGTTGGTACTGTCATTGGTAACTGGTTGGGTGATTTCTTTAAGTGGTTGGAAAACTTTGGTCCATGGGTTGTTCCAACAATTGTAGGGGCAACCTTCCCATTAATGGTTACTACAGGAACTCACTATGGCTTAGTATCCATTGGAATTAATAGCCGTATGACTATTGGGTATGATACGATTGCACAGCCAGGTGCTTTGGCTTCGAATGTGGCTCAGGGGGGAGTAGCCCTTGCTATTGCTTTAAAAACTAAGGATACCAATAAAAAAGCTCTGGCTTCATCTGCTGGAATTACTGCAATTTGTGGGATTACGGAACCGGCTCTTTATGGGGTAACTTTGCAAAATAAAGCTGCCCTCATAGGATCTATTGTTGCAGGGGGAGTAGGTGGCTTCTTCCTTGGTATTTTAGGGGCGAGAAATTTTGCAGGTGGTTCCCCAGGTCTCTTGACGATTGCAGCCTATATCGGTGAAGATACACTTAAATATTTTACACAGCTATTGCAGGTCTTGTAATTTCTGTTGTGATTTCTTTTATTGTGACCTTCGTTCTTTATAAAGAAGATTAATGATTGTGGCAGGTCGGGAGGTCTGTTTCTTTCTTACGTTGAAAAAACCTCTACCATTTCCCAAAAGCTATGTAAATTATGATAGAATAGAGTGATTATATCTGTAATAACGGAAAAGGAGGGCAGGTCTATTTGAGACCTGTATCATCATTATGAAACTTCAAAAACCTAAGGGAACGCAGGATATTTTACCTGCTGATAGTGCTAAATGGCAGTACGTAGAAAATGTTGCACGTGAAACATTTAAGAAATACAATTATGGTGAAATTCGTACACCTATGTTTGAACATTACGAGGTCATTTCACGTTCAGTAGGTGATACAACTGACATCGTTACTAAGGAAATGTACGATTTTCATGATAAGGGAGACCGTCATATTACACTTCGTCCAGAAGGAACAGCACCGGTTGTACGCTCTTATGTAGAAAATAAACTCTTTGCGCCAGAGGTTCAAAAACCCGTTAAAGTTTATTATATTGGATCAATGTTCCGTTATGAACGTCCTCAAGCAGGACGCTTGCGTGAGTTCCACCAACTTGGTGTAGAGTGCTTTGGATCAAAAAATTCAGCCACAGATGTTGAAACCATTGCTATGGCCTACCAACTCTTTAATACGCTTGGCATCAAGGAAGTTACCCTTCATTTGAATAGCCTTGGAAATACTGAGAGTCGTCTTGCTTATCGTCAGGCCTTGATTGACTACTTGACACCAATGCGTGATACTTTATCAAAAGATAGTCAACGCCGTTTGGATGAAAATCCTTTGCGAGTACTCGATTCAAAAGAAAAAGAAGATAAGGTTGCAGTTGAAAATGCACCTTCTATTCTTGATTATTTAGATGACGAAAGTCAAGCGCACTTTGACGAAGTGCGTGCCATGCTCGATAGTCTTAACATTCCTTATGTGATTGATACTAATATGGTACGTGGTCTTGATTACTACAACCACACGATTTTTGAATTTATTACCACTATTGATAAGTCTGAATTGACAATCTGTGCGGGCGGTCGTTACGATAGTTTGGTTGAATACTTCGGTGGTCCAGAAACAGCTGGTTTTGGTTTTGGACTTGGTTTAGAACGCTTGCTTTTGGTTCTTGATAAACAAGGTATTGAACTTCCGGTGGAAGAAAGTCTAGATGTTTACATTGCAGTACTTGGTTCAGGTGCTAATGGTAAAGCTCTTGAGTTAGTTCAAGCTATCCGCTATCAAGGATTTAAAGCTGAACGTGATTACCTTGGACGGAAGATTAAGGCACAATTCAAGTCAGCAGATACCTTCAAGGCCAAGACTGTTATCACATTAGGTGAGAGTGAAGTGGAGTCAGGTCAAGTTAATGTCAAAAACAATTCTACTCGTGAGGAAGTCACTGTAAGTTTCGAAGAGCTAACTAAGAACTTTGCAGCAGTCCTCAAACAGTTAGAAAAGTAGGGGGCATATGATTAGTATAGTTGATATGCTCAAACGGAGTGAAAAGTTTAGTTTGGCTTTTGATCGTAGTATGCCTATTCGTTTCCAACAACAGTTTTGGCAGTTGATTGCTTTTCTTGATAAGCATGAAATTACTTGGTTTAATGATGAGCCTGCAAGCAATCATGCGATGTGTCAGCAATTACTTGGTCAAGTTTGGCGTCAAGATTGTCAAGATGTAGTCTTGAGTTTTGAAACTCAGGAACGTTATTTGGGATGGCAGGTAGACGAGGAAACTGATGAACTTAGTGTTATCATTGAAGATGTTTATGGTTTCCGCTGGAATAGTTTACTTGACTTAGAAACAGCTGATTATCATTTTGAAGATTTTGAAGAGTTTGCTGAAGATTATGTGGATACTAGTGATTTGTTGAAACAATTTGGCAAATAGTTTGATAAAAAAGAAAGTCTATTAAAATTCTAACCTGAAATGGGTGGGGTTTTGATGGGCTTTTTGCTATAATAGTTAAGACTAAAAAATTAACGAAAGAAGTGTATTTATGGAACGTTCTATGTATGCCGGACGTGTTCGTAGTGAACACATCGGAACTACTATTACTTTGAAAGGTTGGGTATCTCGCCGTCGTAACCTCGGAGGTTTGATTTTCATCGATCTTCGTGACCGTGAAGGTTTGATGCAGCTGGTTGTTAACCCTGAGAATGCGGATGCAACTGTGGTTGAAACAGCTGAGAGCTTGCGTAGCGAATTTGTTATTGAAGTAACAGGAACTGTTGAAGCGCGTGAACAAGCTAATGATAACTTGCCTACAGGTGCTGTCGAACTTAAAGTTGAAGACCTTAAAGTCCTTAATACTGCCAAAACAACACCATTTGAAATCAAAGATGGTGTTGAGGCTAGTGATGATACACGTATGCGTTACCGCTACTTGGATCTTCGTCGTCCAGAGATGTTGGAAAACTTTAAGCTCCGTGCAAAGGTAACTCACACCATCCGTAATTATCTTGATGACTTGGAATTTATCGATGTTGAAACGCCAATGTTGACAAAATCTACACCAGAAGGTGCTCGTGATTACTTGGTTCCAAGCCGTGTTAGCCAAGGCCACTTTTATGCTCTTCCGCAAAGTCCCCAAATCACTAAACAATTATTAATGAATGCTGGTTTTGATCGTTATTATCAAATTGTTAAGTGTTTCCGTGATGAAGATTTGCGTGGAGATCGTCAACCTGAGTTTACACAAGTTGACTTGGAAACCTCATTCCTTAATGAGCAAGAAATCCAAGATATTACTGAAGGATTGATTGCTAAGGTCATGAAAGAAACTAAAGGTATTGAAGTTACACTACCATTTCCACGTATGTCTTATGATGATGCTATGAATAACTATGGTTCTGACAAGCCAGATACACGCTTTGACATGCTTTTACAAGACTTGACAGAGGTTGTCAAGGGGGTAGACTTCAAAGTGTTTGCTGAGGCAGCAGCTGTTAAGGCAATTGTTGTCAAAGGAAATGCAGACAAATACTCACGTAAAAGCATTGACAAGTTGACAGAGTTTGCCAAACAATTTGGCGCTAAAGGTCTTGCTTGGGTTAAGATGACTGACGGAGCTCTAGCTGGTCCAGTTGCTAAATTCTTGACAAGTATTGAAGAAAAGTTGACAGATGCTTTACACCTTGAAGAGAATGATCTAGTTCTTTTTGTAGCAGATACTCTTGAAATCGCTAATAACACACTTGGTGCTTTGCGTAATCAGATTGCTAAAGAACTTGACATGATTGACAATAATAAGTTCAACTTCCTTTGGGTTGTCGATTGGCCAATGTTTGAGTGGTCTGAAGAAGAAGGACGCTATATGTCTGCTCACCACCCATTTACTTTGCCAACAGAAGATTCTGTAGCAGAGCTTGAAGGTGATCTTTCCAAGGTTCGTGCTGTGGCTTATGATATTGTCTTGAATGGTTATGAGCTTGGTGGGGGTAGTCTACGTATCAATCATAAAGACCTACAGGAACGTATGTTGAAAGCCCTTGGCTTCTCTGAAGAATCAGCCTACGAGCAATTTGGATTCCTTCTTGAAGCTATGGACTATGGTTTCCCACCACATGGTGGTTTGGCTATCGGTCTTGACCGTTTTGTTATGCTTCTTGCAGGTAAAGATAATATCCGTGAAGTGATTGCCTTCCCTAAAAATAATAAGGCATCAGATCCTATGACTCAGGCTCCAAGTCTTGTGGCTGATAAACAGTTGGAAGAACTTGCCCTTCATGTAGATTTAGAAAATGAATAAAGCACCTCTTCATAAACATGTTAAATTTGTAGCGAAAAAGTCTGCGAAGAGAATGGGCGTTTTGCAGGCTGTTCGTAGTATTTCCCGTGAAAAGTATACTGAAAAAGTCTCAGCGTCTTTACTTTATGGGCTCTTATCGTCAATCGCCGTTAATTTCTTTTTTCAACCTGGACATGTTTACTCCAGTGGAGCGACAGGTTTGGCACAGGTTTTATCGGCATTGAGTGTTAGAACTTTGGGCTTTGAGATACCAGTATCATTGACTTTCTACGCGATTAATATCCCTCTCTTGATTTTGGCTTGGTATAAGATTGGCCATAAATTTACTATCTTTACCTTCATTACAGTAACGATGAGTTCCCTTTTTATTCAGGTGATGCCACATGTAACCTTGACAGAGGATCCTTTGATCAATGCTATCTTTGGTGGTTTGGTCATGGGAACAGGGATTGGTTTCGGTTTAAAATCTCGTATCTCTAGCGGAGGAACGGATATCGTTAGCCTCACTATTCGTAAGAAAACAGGCCGTGATGTTGGTAATATCTCCTTGATTGTCAATGGGATTATCATGGTTTTTGCGGGCATTCTTTTTGGTTGGAAATACGCTCTCTATTCAATGGTTACGATTTTTGTTTCTAGTCGAGTAACGGATGCGATTTTCACTAAACAAAAGAAAATGCAGGCTATGATTGTTACAAGTAATCCAGATCCAGTTGTACGAATGATCCAGAAGAAACTCCACCGTGGAGTAACGATGATTAACGATGCGGAAGGAACATATAATCACGAAAAGAAAGCCGTATTATTGGCGATTATTACGCGTGAAGAGTATACTGACTTCAAGCATTATATGAGAAAAGCAGACCCTAAAGCCTTTGTCTCCATTGCAGAAAATGTACATATTCTAGGTCGTTTTGTTGATTTAGATGACTAACAAAAAAAGGAAGTTGACGAACGTTAGCTTCTTTTTTGTTGGAGAGAATTCTTGACGAAATGCTTGCTTGACTTTACAATATCAGTATGATTAGATTTTTAATTCCAACCGCAAAAGAAATGAAGGCCAGTAAGGAAGTTACATCTCAAAAACTATCCAAAAAAAGTGCGGCTATCCTAACTGAAATGGCAAAATTATCCACAGATGAATTGTCCACAGCTTATAAAATAAAGCCTGAGCAGGCTGAGAAAGAAAAGCAGCGCTGGGCTGCGATTTTGTCGGGAGAAGCGAAGAACTATCCGGCTGTCGAGCTTTTTAATGGACTGATGTATCGTCACATCAAACGTAGTGACTTATCCACATGTGAAAAAGATTTCTTAGGTCAACAAGTATTTATCACATCTTCTTTTTATGGAATCATTCCCGCTTTTTACCCGATTCAAGAACATCGTCATGACTTTCATACGAAGATTAAGGTTAATAATCAGTCCTTAAAAAACTATTGGCGTGCTGAATATGATCAATTTTTAGAGGAGAGTCAAGCTCCAGTTGTTTCTTTACTTTCAAGTGAATTTGAAGATGTTTTTAGTCCAACTCTCCGTAAGCAGTTATTCACGGTTAGCTTTATGGAAGACCGCAATGGGGTTCTTAAGACTCACTCTACGATTTCCAAAAAGGCAAGAGGGGCTTTTTTGACAGCTGTTATGGAGGAGAATTGTCAAACGATTAATGCTTTACGAAAATTGTCTTTTGATGACTTTAACTATCGTGAGGATTTATCCTCTAACAATGAGCTAGTTTTTGTTAAAATCGTTTAAAAAAGTCTGAGTTATCAACTCAGACTTTTTTTATAGCATATCTTTACGATCGACTTGTTCATAGTTCGTTTGACCGTCATTTAGCTTGTCCCAAATAATGACTGCTCCTTGATCAAGAGATTTTTTGACATCAATAATACGTTGATTAGATGATCCTCGAAACTGGAGCATAAGATTCTTTTTAGTGATGTCAAAGCGGCCATCTACGAGAATATCAACGAGTTGAAGAAGTTCTAGCTTATCAGGAGTTTCGAGCATTAACTCCTCCCAAGTATAACCAGTCCAAGACCAGATATCTTTTTCTGGAAGTTCCTCACGAATGCGTTTGACTAGGGGTATGAGAATTCCTGTGTTTAGGAAGGGTTCACCACCAAGTAGCGTGAGACCTTGTACGTAAGGTTGAGCTAGATCCCTCATGATTTGTTCTTCAAGTTCTTTAGTATAGGGAATTCCTGCCTTAAAGGACCAGGTGGCAGCGTTATAGCATCCCTCGCAATGAAACATGCAACCAGAGACGTAAAGGGAGTTACGTACGCCTTCACCATCAACGAAATTAAAAGCTTTGTAGTCAATAATGCGTCCTAGGCTAAGTTCTTCAGACTTCCATTCCTGTGGCTTTGGTGTATTCCATGTCATGATTCTACTCCAAATCTACCCAATAGCGCTCAGTTTCATGGCGAATGTCCTCCAACTGACCACCGTTGGCTAATATAACAGCTCGGCTAGCAGGATTCTTGATACTACAAGTGACCAGAACACGATGAATATTCTTTTCTTTAGCTATTTGTAAGCCTTGACGGAGAGATTCTTTCGCATAACCCTTTCCTCGTTCGGATGGACGGATAGAGTAGCCAATATGGCCCCCTTTTTCTAGTAAGTAGTCATTTAATCGGAGACGAAGGTTGAGAAAGCCAAGAGCCTGGCCTGCTACGTCAAAACTAACCAGCTGGATAGCAGGAACCCAGTTTTCAGGAATATTGAGTCCCGCTTCCGCTTGAAGATTTTCTTCTAGCCACTCTTCATAAACAAAATTGTTGGCGTTCCAAAATCCACCATCATGAGCAGTTTGCTCCCTTTCAAATTCAGCCATCATCTCTAAGATAGCTTCTTTATCTGTTTGACTTGGTCGGCGTAAAATCATATTACTTCTTCTTTCCAGCTTTTTTCAAAAGGGCTTGGACACGTGCTTTTTTATCATTTTTGACGCTTGCATTTTTTTCGTGGTAACGTTCCACTTGTTGCATACCTTTATAATCTAATTGATATTTTCCCATAATATTCCTTTCTAAAAATGAAATAAGCAAAGCAGTTGGAAGGTATCATCCAGCTGCTTCTAGTTTATTATAAATGTATTCTAGGTCTTATTAAAGGTGTTTACCTTCATATTTTATGGTTGAACCGTTCATGTGTTTGACTCGAGCAGAGATTTCTTTGTGGCGTCCTTTAACCATTGGGCGTGCCTGTGGATTTCCTAGATAGCCGCAAGTACGTTTGACAACATCAACTGTTTTAGGATCTGTGTTGCCACAGTTAGGACACATGAATCCACGTTCTGTTGGGGTGAAGTCCCCTTCAAAGTCACACTTGTAGCATTTATCTATTGGAGTATTCGTTCCAAGATAACCGACACGGTCATAAGCAAAGTCCCAGACAGCTTCGAGTGCTTTAGGGTTTTGCTGGAGGACTGGATATTCACAATAATGGATGAATCCACCAGTTGCGCCAGCTTCTGGGTAAGCTTTTTCGAATTCTAATTTTTCAAATGGTGTTGGATTTTTACGAACATCGTAGTGGAAAGAGTTGGTGTAATATTCTTTATCTGTGATATCAGTCACGACACCGAATTTTTCAGTATCCAAACGACAGAAGCGATCAGTCAAACTTTCTGATGGTGTTGAATAAACAGAGAAATGATAATCATATTCGTCAGACCAACCTTCACAAGCATTTTTCATAGCTTTTACGATATTTAAAGTAAATGCCTTGGCTTCTAGATTTGTCTCCCAGTCACTACCATAAAAAACAGATGCTACTTCATAAAGCCCAATATAACCAAGTGATACGGTTGCACGACGATGTTTGAAGAGTTGATCTACATTGTCGAATTTACCTAGACGTTGGCCAAAGGCCCCATACTGATAAAGTATAGGCGCATTAGCAGGTGTAGCTTCTTTGACACGTTCAACTCGATAGACGAGTGCATCTTTGGCAATTCCCATTCTTTCTTCAAAAATTTCCCAAAATTTATCTTGGTCTCCCTTAGATTCTAGGGCAATTCGAGGAAGATTAAGGGTTACAACCCCCAGATTCATTCGTCCAGAATTAACTTCAACACCATTTTCATCCTTCCACCCCTGTAGGAAGGAACGACATCCCATAGGAGCCTTGAAGGAACCCGTCAATTCAATGACTTTGTCATATGATAGGACATCCGGGTACATACGCTTTGTTGCACATTCAAGAGCTAGTTGCTTAATATCGTAGTTAGGTGAGCTAGGCTCTAAGTTAAGTCCACGTTTTAAGGTAAAAATCAGTTTAGGGAAAATAGCTGTACGGTGTTCGGAGCCAAGTCCTAAAATACGAACTTGTAGGATAGCCTTTTGGATTTCACGCTCAAACCAGCTTGTTCCCAAACCGAAACCTAGAGAGGTAAAGGGAGTCTGTCCATTTGAAGTGAAAAGCGTATTAATCTCATATTCAAGAGATTGCATAGCATCGTAGATATCTTTACGCGTTTTGGCGCGTGCATAATCTTCACGTTTTTCCTCAGCTACCCACTTTTTAGCATCAGCTAAGTGTTTTTTGTAGTTAAGTTTTGCGTAAGGAGCTAAAAACTCATCGATACGGTCAGCAGTACAGCCACCATATTGACTAGAGGCAACATTTGCGATGATTTGTGAAATTTGTGCTGTTGCAGTTTGAATGGATTTAGGACTTTCAACTTCAGCGTTACCAATTTTAAAACCATTTGCCAACATGCCTTTGAAGTCAATCAAACAACAGTTGGTCATAGGTGTGTAGGGGCTATAGTCTAAATCGTGGAAATGGATATCTCCCTTTTGATGAGCATTTGCCACGTGTGGAGGAAGCATCTTAAGTCCTACAGATTTTCCGACAATTCCTGCGGTTAAATCACGTTGTGTATTGTAAAGGTCGCTATCTTTATTAGCATTTTCATGAACAACAGCTTGATCTTTATTAACAAGTTTACTGATGGTGAAATTGATGTCAGTAGCCTGAGAACGCTCAAAATCACGTTTGGTACGATAGTTAATATATTCTTGAGCGATAGTATATTCGTTAGCTTCGAGTAACTCGTGCTCTACAATGCTTTGGATTTCATATATTTTGATATTTTGAGTGAAGCGGTCATTGATTTCGGCAACAATACGGTTGGCAATTCCCTCCAACTTTGCTTCAATTAAGGGTGTGATAGGTGTAATAGCTTCACTCGCTTTGAGAATAGCTTCATATATTTTACTTGAATCAAAGACAACCATACGACCATCACGTTTGATGACTTTGATATCAGGGTTGATTGTAACCTTTTCTTTTTCTAATGTAATCATCTAAAAATCACCTCGTTACTAATTATAGCACTAGGCAAAAAAAAATCAATATATTGTGGTATATTTTTATTCCAACCACTATATATTGATTTTTCGACCTATTTTAGGACGTAAACAGTATATCGTTCAACGCCTTTTACAGGGGCTTTTTTATAGTTTTTTGAAAGTGTAGATTTAACCTCAGAAGGTAGTTGTGTATCCTGTTGGACAACGATATATTGTGCTGAATCTTGGATAATAGTATCAGAAAGAGCTTTCTGATGACTAGATTTAGCTGTGTTAAGTTCTGGAAGAACAAATTGTGAGGCTGCTTTACGACCACTTTCCAGATAAATTTTTGCTGAAGAATCGTAAACGTAGATAGTCTCATCTTTCTTGGTATTTTTAGTGATATAATTTGCGACAGTACTACGTTCAGTATTATTTCCTAAATTAAATAGGAACATAATGATTGGCATCGCAAAAGCGAATGCAAAGACTGCAATAGGTAAGAAGTAATTACGACTAAGGAAGATACCAAAAACTTTAAGTGTGTGAATCTGGTTACCATTACGACGTCGGTGAGAAGTTCGCTCTGCTCTCTTTTTAATAGCATCATCTAAAGAAAGTGCTGTTAAGACTAGACCATAAGGTACGATATTGAGCATACTGTAAAGTCCAAAGCTTTGAGAGAACAAGCTGTAAACCACTGTAAAGATAAAACTAAGGAGCAGTACCCACTTGATGCTCTTATCTTTAGCCTCGCCAAGAAGGTGGTTGCTTGTAGTAAGTGCACCAATAAGTAACCCAGAGCCTAAAACAGCAAAGCTTTGATAGGCTAATGTAAGTAGAAAGTCATTTTTTTCTACAGCGAGTTGTGTAAAGTTGTAAACCAAAACTTGGTTAATATAGTCCGATGTAATTTGTAAATTAAGGATAAAGTAAAGACATAGATACAATACTAGAATATTACCAAAAACAATACAAAGAACTTGATAAAAACCACGAGCAAAGTGTTTGTTGACAAGGTTGTAAACGAAGATTGTCACAAGTGACAATATCCAGAAAATAAGAGTTCGAGCTTCAAAGAGGGCCCCGGCAGTTCCAGCAAAGCCGTAAAGAATAAAGGCTTCGTCACGACTATGACCAGCAAAGTAACGAGTTAAGAAGAAGATTGCACCTAGGACAAAAGGCATAGCAAATTGGATAGGGTAAAGCCCACCAAAACCAAGTGTTCCATTAGTGACATAGAAAATAATACTAATTAGAGTGGCAATTTCCTTCTTACTTGTCATGTGCATGACAGTCTTGTAAAGGTAACTACCAGAAAGATAGTAGGCGAGGAATTGTATAGGAATTAGCCAAAGCGTTGATCCTAAACGGAAAGCCAGAGAAACCAGGAAGTAATAAAAGAATCCACCTGTCGCAAAAAAGTCAGAGTAAGGTAAGCTACCATTGGCAAACATTTTTGCAATATAAAGGTTTTGAGACTGTATATTATTGGCAAAGTCTGTAAAGCAGGGGACTGATATACTAAAAATACTTAAGATCAAACTGAAAATCAGGATATGACCTTTATGCTTCCATGGAAGTGAGATCTTAGTTTTTTTCTCTATTTGAGAAGAATCTGATTCTTCGGTATGTCCTTGAATTGTCACTTCAATCTTTTCGGATTGACTATCTTGTGTATGAGATCGATGGTGGCTTCGATGATAACCTTGGTAGCCACTTGAATCTACAGTATTGTCTTCGTTGTATGGACTCACAATTAAACTCCTTTGTTGACATTTGGAAAGTTATAAATAGAAGGGTCTTGCCTCCTAATTATCTTATTTAAAGTATATCAGATAATACCATTTAGTCAATTTTCCTCTAATTTCTTACATTTAATAAAAAATATCTAAAAAAGAGACTGAGATACAATATCCCAATCTCTTTTTAACAAGCCATTTCTTTGCCTATGGCATTGAATATTTTTAGTTTTCGTCGATAAAGCTATTGAAAACTTCTTCGATCATATCCCATTCAGCATCTGAATCTTCAGGGATTGGTTGAAGGTCGCCTTCAGTACCGTCTTCATTTTCAGTGAATGAGTATGCTTGTATTTCGATTTCTCCATTAGCATCTTCTTCAGCACCAGCTGGTACTAAAAGAACATAGTTTTTACCAAATTCTTCGCGTCCATCAATAGTCAACAAGATTTCAAAAAGTGTTTCATTTCCTTGTTCGTCTACTAAAGTGATGACTTCATGATCATGGTTGTGGTCGTGATTGTGTGACATATTGTTCTCCTTTTTGAAGAGAGCGCTGAATAGTGAGGAAAATCTAGTATATTTGCTTGTCAGTTTACTAGATTGTCACTTGACTATTAGGTCTCTATTACACTTTCTTAAAACATTCGATCGAGGTAGTTTTGTAGAATAAGTTGGGCAGCTAATTTATCAATAACTTTTTTACGTTTACCACGGCTGACATCTGCTTGTTCAACTAACATACGCTCGGCTTGAACAGTTGTCAAGCGCTCGTCTTGGTAATCTACAGGAATTCCAAAGATTTCCTTGATTTTGTCACCATAGGCTTTGCTTGCCTCAACACGTGGTCCTTCAGTGTTATTCATGTTTTTAGGAAGACCAACAACAAATTTTTCTACCTTATATTCTTTAACGAGCTCGCCTAGTCGGTCGAAACCAAACTCTTCAGCCTCCTCGTCAATTTTGATAATTTCAACGCCTTGGGCCGTAAAACCGAGGGGGTCACTAATCGCAACTCCTACTGTTTTTGAGCCAACATCAAGTCCCATTACTCGCATTAGAGGTCAATTCCATTTCCTTTAAGATAATAGCGAACGAGTTCTTCAACGATTTCATCACGTTCGTATTTACGAATTTGGTTACGGGCGTCATTATAACGCGGAACATAAGCAGGGTCACCGCTCAGAACATAACCGACGATTTGGTTGATAGGATTATAACCTTTCTCAGCCAACGAACGGTAGACATTTGTCAAAGTATTACTGATTTCATCTTTGCTACCGTCGTCTAGGTTGAAACGAACAGTTTCATCTGTAAATCCCATACTGACACCTTCTTTCTATAAGAATTATCTGTTAGTTCTTTATTATAACATAAGTATACCCAAAAGGGAAAGACGATGAATAAAAAAAGAGACGACTAAAGTCATCTCTCTTAATATCCAATAAGATTAAACGCGTTCAACTTTACCAGATTTAAGCGCACGAGCTGAAGCCCAAACTTTTTTAGGTTTACCATCAACAAGGATAGTAACTTTTTGAAGGTTAGGTTTAACGGCACGTTTAGTTTTGTTCATAGCGTGTGAACGGTTGTTTCCAGAAACAGTTTTACGTCCTGTAAAGTAACATACTTTAGCCATTTCGTGTTTTCCTCCTAGGTAGAATTTATTACGGATGTGCTAGCACCACATACCAAAACATTCTATCATAAGAATTTAGGTTTGACAAGAACTATTTATGATTTCTTTTTGTAACAAAATAGTATATGCTTATTATAATAAGAAAAAATCAGTTAAAAAAGGAGAGAAGATGCCAGATAATCTTGCTCTACGCATGCGTCCACGTACAATTTCAGAGGTGATTGGTCAGAAGCATCTGGTTGGTGAAGGTAAAATTATTCGCCGTATGGTAGAAGCGAATATGCTATCGTCAATGATTCTTTACGGGCCACCAGGAATCGGGAAGACCTCAATAGCTAGTGCTATTGCAGGAACAACAAAATTTGCTTTTAGAACCTTTAATGCTACAGTTGATAGCAAGAAACGCCTGCAGGAAATTGCGGAAGAGGCTAAATTTTCAGGTGGCTTAGTTCTGCTCCTAGATGAGATTCATCGTTTAGATAAAGCTAAACAAGACTTTTTATTACCACTCTTAGAGAATGGTAATATTATCATGATTGGGGCTACAACGGAGAATCCGTTTTTTTCTGTAACACCAGCCATCCGTAGTCGTGTACAAATATTTGAGTTGGAACCACTCTCTAACGAGGATATTAAGGAAGCTATCCTAGGTGTTTTAGAGGACAAGGAGCGTGGTTTTGGCTTTGATGTCCAGTTAGATGATGATGCTCTAGATTTTATTGCTACAGCTACTAATGGTGATTTACGTTCGGCTTATAATTCGTTGGATCTAGCTGTCATGTCGACGCCAGCTTCAGAAGATGGGCTTCGCCATATTACTTTAGATACAGTGGAAAATAGTTTACAACGTAGCTATATCACCATGGATAAAGACGGTGATGGACACTATGATGTGCTCTCTGCTTTGCAAAAATCTATTCGAGGCTCTGATGTTAATGCCAGTCTTCATTATGCAGCACGTTTGGTTGAGGCAGGAGATCTCCCTAGTCTAGCGCGGCGCTTGACTGTGATTGCATACGAGGATATTGGTTTAGCTAATCCTGATGCGCAAGTTCACACGGTTACAGCTTTGGAAGCTGCACAGAAAGTAGGTTTCCCAGAGGCGCGTATTTTGATAGCCAATGTAGTTGTTGACTTAGCTTTATCTCCTAAGTCGAATTCGGCTTATATGGCTATGGATGCTGCTTTGGCAGACCTTAGAAAATCAGGAAATTTACCGATTCCTCGTCATTTGAGAGATGGGCACTATGCTGGAAGTAAGGAACTGGGCAATGCACAAGATTACAAGTATCCCCATGCTTATCCCGAAAAGTGGGTCAAGCAACAATACCTTCCAGATAAATTAAGAGGTGTGAATTATTTCCAACCCAATGAAACCGGGAAATATGAAAGAGCTCTTGGAGCTAATAAAGAACGGATTGATAAGTTATCTAGGTAATACGATAGAAATCAACGAAAACGATTGCAAAAAAATTGATTTTTCCTCTTGCAATAATTTTCAAAAGTGGTATTATAAAAACATAGAAATTGCTGTGGTATACGAATCCACATATAAGTGTTGACCGACTAATTTTTGTATTATCGGGAGACAGAGGTCTATTAACAGTGTGCAGGCTGGCTCACCCAGAAGCAACTGAAGTTAGTAGCGAGTCGCCCACCTGCTTTTTTACGTCGCGGGTTCAATACAAACCGTGGATCATCGGTACCAATACAGCATCCAGCCTCCTTAGCTCAGTTGGTAGAGCAGTGGACTCTTAATCCATGGGTCACAGGTTCGAGCCCTGTAGGGGGCATCTTAATATCGGAAAGAGACTTGCTTGTAAGTCTCTTTTTTATTTCTCTAAGAAAGAACTCACTTTAAACAGAAATTTACGTGCTTATTTGTCTAAACGAGAGTTGTTCCCAATGATAATTTCTTCTAAATATATGCTTTGTGTTATGATAATAGTCAAGAAACAGAATTGAAAAAGGAGACATGAGTTGAAAATTGCAATCATTGGCTATAGTGGTTCTGGAAAGTCGACTTTGGCAAATTTTTTAGGTCAACACTACAATTGTGAGGTTCTTCATTTAGATAAAATTCATTTCACATCAAATTGGCAAGAGCGAACAGTTGATGAAATGACTGACGATATATCAAAATGTATGTTACAAAAGGATTGGATTATCGAAGGTAACTACTCGACTTGTCTTTATGAAGAACGTATGAGAGAAGCAGACTGTATTGTATATTTCAACTTTAACAGATTTAATTGTCTCTATCGGGCTTTTAGGCGATATTTAAAATACAAGGGGCAGACGCGTCCTAGCATGGCGGAAAATTGTAAGGAAAAATTCGATTTCGAATTTGTGAAATGGATTCTATTAGATGGACGTTCACAAAAGAATGTAACGAAATTTAAAGTTGTTGTAGAAAAGTATCCTGACAAAACAATAGTTTTAAAGAATCAAAAGCAGTTAGACAATTATATGAAGAAGGTTAAAAAACTGCTATAACCATTTAGTCATAAAATAGTTGGTAGCTCTATATAAGATGTGAGATTAAAAATATATAGTAAGTAATTAGTTGCAATCTGGGTTGTAACTGTCAGAATATTTTGTAAGAAGCGCTTTCAAGGTTGAACAAATAGACTTTTTTCTGCTATAATAAACTGTAACGCAAAACTTGTGGGTGAAATTCCCACCGTGAAGTTTTTCAAGAAAGGTGGGGACAGCCTCGTAAAGGTGGAGCTGTCCGTTATCAAAATAATATGACATCAGTAGTTGTTGTGGGTACCCAGTGGGGTGATGAAGGTAAAGGAAAAATTACAGATTTCCTAAGTCAAGATGCCGAAGTGATCGCACGTTATCAAGGTGGGGACAATGCTGGACACACCATCGTAATCGACGGCAAAAAGTTCAAGTTGCAATTGATTCCTTCTGGTATCTTCTACCCTGAAAAGATCTCTGTCATCGGAAACGGCGTGGTGGTCAACCCTAAATCATTGGTCAAAGAGTTGGCTTATCTCCATGAAGAAGGAGTATCAACGGACAGCCTTCGTATTTCTGACCGCGCACACGTTATTTTGCCGTACCATATTAAACTTGATCAACTGCAAGAAGCCGCTAAAGGTGACAATAAGATTGGTACAACTAACAAAGGTATTGGTCCTGCCTATATGGATAAGGCTGCGCGTGTGGGAATCCGGATCGCGGATCTCTTGGATCGCGACGTCTTTGCGGAACGTCTTCGCATCAACTTGGAAGAAAAGAACCGTCAATTTACCAAACTCTATGATGCAGAGGCTCTGTCATTTGACGATATCTTCGAAGAATACTATGAATATGGTCAACAAATCAAACAATATGTAACCGATACTTCTGTCATCTTGAACGATGCTTTGGACAACGGTAAGCGCGTGCTCTTTGAAGGGGCCCAAGGGGTTATGTTGGATATCGACCAAGGAACTTATCCATTTGTAACCTCTTCAAACCCAGTCGCAGGTGGGGTGACTATCGGATCAGGTGTCGGCCCAAGTAAGATCGACAAGGTTGTCGGTGTATGTAAAGCCTACACTAGCCGTGTTGGTGATGGCCCATTCCCTACGGAACTCTTTGATGAAGTGGGTGACCGGATCCGTGAAGTCGGTCATGAATATGGGACGGTAACAGGACGTCCTCGTCGTGTTGGGTGGTTTGACTCAGTTGTCATGCGCCATAGCCGTCGTGTGTCAGGAATTACCAACCTTAGCTTGAACTCCATCGACGTTTTGTCAGGTTTGAATACGGTGAAAATCTGTGTGGCCTACGACTTAGATGGAGAACGCATTGATCACTACCCAGCAAGCTTGGAACAACTCAAACGTTGCAAACCGATCTATGAAGAATTGCCAGGCTGGTCAGAAGACATCACAGGTGTACGCCACTTGGATGAGCTTCCAGAAAATGCTCGCAACTATGTCCGCCGTGTCGGTGAATTGGTAGGTGTACGTATCTCTACTTTCTCTGTAGGACCAGGACGTGAACAAACAAACATCCTTGAAAGTGTTTGGTCAAATATCTAAAGCAAACAAAAGGAGAATCTAGGAAACTAGGTTCTCTTTTCTTACGCCTTAAACATATAGATTAATATGAATATTGCAACTGTTAAAAAAGGTTACTAATTTTTCGATATGATTAGGAAAGAAACCTTTCTATTTGATTAGTTTTTCGGTATAATATGGATTGATTAAATGAAAATTAATGAGAACCTACTTTCATGATTTAAAAGTGTGTTCATAATTTTGACGAAGAAAATAAGTGAGCATATCTCTTAATAGTTTTGGGCAAGAGGTGAATAATGAATAAGATTGTATTTGTTTGTCTGGGGAATATTTGTCGTAGCCCAATGGCAGAATTTGTGATGAAAGGGCTGGACCAAGAAAAGTCTTTGCATATCGAAAGTCGCGCGACATCTTCATGGGAGCATGGGAATTCAGTTCATCAAGGAACCCAAAAGATTTTAAGGAAATATGCTATTTCTTTTGACTCTTCCAAGGGCTCACAACAGATTAGTCAGGCCGATTTTGAGTTCTTTGATTTAGTTGTGGGAATGGATGAGTCAAATGTTGAGGATCTTCTACAGATATCTGCAGGGCGTTATGACGATAAAATCAAGCTTTTCAGACCTGGTGGAGTTCCGGACCCATGGTATACAGGTGACTTTGAAGAAACATACAAATTGGTAACTGCAGGCTGTCGAGACTGGTTACAGTGGATTAAGGATAGACAATGAAATTTAAACAACTAAAGGATTTTGATTTTAAAAATATTGATATTGACCGAAATCAATTTGAGCGTATTACAGTAGGGGTTATTATTTTATGCGCCCTGTCCTTGTTTTTGGTGACTATAAAAACGCAACATTCTATCAAGATTGATGGGACTAAGATTGCCTATAAAGGTCAGATGCAGAACCATCGTTTGAATGGTCAAGGAACTTTGACCTATGATAATGGTGATACCTATACGGGAGAATTTAAGAATGGTTCCTTTAATGGTCAAGGAACCTTCAAATCTCATGAGGGTTGGATTTATCAAGGAGAGTTCAAGTCTGGTCAAGCCGATGGTCAAGGAAAATTGACTACTGAAAATAAGGTTACCTACAAAGGAAAATTTAAACAGGGGATTTTTAAAGGATGAGAATTAACTGGTTTTCTTATATTCGTGTGACAGGACTTCTTTTGGTTCTGATCTATCATTTCTTCCCAAGTATTCTTCCTGGGGGCTTCATTGGTGTTGATGTCTTCTTTACCTTCTCAGGGTATTTGATTACAGCACTTTTGATTGATGAGGTATCTAGGACGCATCGCATTGACTACCTTGGTTTTATGCGACGACGCTTCTACCGGATAGTACCACCACTTGTGTTGATGGTTCTTATCTGCACCCCTTTGGCACTCCTGGTTCGAAATGATTTTATTGCAGGTATTGGACGTCAAATCACCTCTGTTATCGGTTTTGTAACTAACTATTATGAGATTTTGACCGGGGGAAATTATGAGAACCAGTTTAACCAGCATATTTACCTCCATACATGGAGTCTGGCTATTGAGGTTCACTATTATATTCTTTGGGGTGCCTTGCTTTGGTTCCTAGCTAAGCGTGTCAAACATCAAAATCAATTTAGAAGCCTAGTCTTTATGGTATCTCTTGCCTGCTTTATGGTGAGTTTCCTATCAATGTTTATTAGTGCTTTCTTTGTTGATAGTTTTTCTCGCTTATATTTCTCGTCAATTACGCATGCCTATCCGTTTTTCCTAGGTTCGCTTTTTGCGACACTTTCAGGTGTGTATGAAACGACCGCTAGGTTCAAGAAAAATATACGCCTTTGGACTCTGAAAAAGACAGTCCTTTATATGGTAGGAAGTTTTGCCTTGCTCGTATTGTTGGGCTTAGTTCTCCATTTTGAGGAACGCATTACCTATCTATTTGGTTTTGTTTTAGCTAGTTTGTTCACGGCTGTTATGATTTACTCTGCCCGTGTCCTCCATGAGAAATTGCCTGGAAAATCAGAGCCTGCTCTTATTAGTTATTTGGCAGAGATTAGCTATAGTGTCTATCTTTTTCACTGGCCGCTATATATTATCTTTAGTCAATTGACCAATAATATTATTGCAGTCATTCTGACAACGATTCTGTCAATTGTTTTTGCAACACTTTCCTACTATATAATAGAGCCATTTATTGCAGGAAGAAAGGCCAGTCTCTTTGGGATAGATTTAGACTTGACGCCGTACCGACATATTGTGCTTTATGTTTTTAGTGGTCTTACTTTAATTACAGTGCTTATTTCTCTCTTTGCGCCAGCTGTAGGGAACTTCGAGAAAGATTTAGAAGCTAATGGTTTGTCGCAAGCTCAGACTAAGATGAAATTAACGCGTACCAATGTGGAAAACAGTCAGGCTACTTCATTTGGTGTGAATAAGGGAGTGACAGTTTTAGGGGACTCCGTAGCTCTTAGATCAAAAGATCAGCTGGAATCAAGTATTGATAATGTCGCTATAGATGCAGTTGTCAGTCGTAACCTATCAACAATCAATGATTTGCTTAAAGATTACGCGGATAGTAATGCTCTTGCTAAGGATGTTGTCATTGCTGGTGGTGTTAATGAGATTGACGACTATAAAGGCGTTATTAATAAAATCATCAAGAATTTACCTAAGGGTCACCATATTATCTTTGTGACACCATATAATGGTAGTAAATCTGGTAATGAGGCCCAATCTTTGATTCAGTTACGTAAGTATGAGTTAGAGATGGCTAAGAAATACGACTTTGTGACGGTTGCTGACTGGTATCAAGTGGCTAAAGAAAATATTTCTATCTGGAATGGTACAGATGGGGTTCACTTTGGATCTGATAGCGACTCTATTAACCGTGGTGCTAAACTTTATACTAAGACAATTAAAGAAGCTATAGAGAAAGCTGATAAGGCACCAGTTAAGGGTGGTAAGAAATAATCAAAAGAGAAGGCAAGTCTTGTCTTCTTTTTTATGGACAAATTTTGACTGCATTTTTTGTTTTGTGCTAAAATAAGCCTATGGCAAGAATATTAGATAATGATTTACTAGGAGATGAAGAGTATGTTGAGCGTACCCTTCGTCCTCAGTACTTTAAGGAATATATTGGTCAAGATAAGGTTAAGGACCAATTAAAGATTTTTATAGAGGCAGCTAAACTTCGTGATGAAGCATTGGATCATACTCTTTTGTTTGGTCCTCCAGGTTTAGGGAAAACGACCATGGCTTTTGTGATAGCTAATGAGATGGGCGTCAATTTAAAGCAGACGTCTGGGCCAGCAATTGAGAAGGCTGGAGATTTGGTTGCCATACTAAATGACTTGGAGCCAGGTGATATCTTATTTATTGATGAGATTCATCGAATGCCTATGGCAGTGGAAGAAGTACTTTATAGTGCTATGGAAGATTACTACATCGATATCATGATTGGTGCAGGTGAAACAAGTCGTAGTGTTCACCTAGAGTTACCACCGTTCACTTTAGTGGGTGCAACCACACGAGCAGGTATGTTGTCAAATCCATTGAGGGCTCGTTTTGGGATTAATGGTCATATGGAATATTATGAGTTACCAGATTTGAAGGAAATTATAGAACGCACTTCAGAAATCTTTGATATGACTATAACACCTGAGGCTGCCCTAGAGTTAGCACGTCGTAGTCGTGGAACGCCACGTATTGCTAACCGCCTACTTAAGCGTGTGAGAGACTATGCACAAATTATGGGTGATGGCATCATTGATGATAAGATTGCAGACAAGGCGTTGACTATGTTGGATGTGGACCATGAAGGACTAGATTATGTCGACCAAAAAATTCTCCGAACCATGATTGAGATGTATGGTGGTGGACCGGTTGGTCTAGGGACCTTGTCAGTTAATATTGCTGAAGAGCGAGAAACGGTAGAAGATATGTATGAACCCTATCTAATTCAAAAAGGATTTATTATGCGAACACGAACAGGACGTGTTGCAACGGTTAAAGCCTATGAACACATGGGGTACGACTACACTAAAGAAAGTTGATAAAAAATCCATCGAAGGTGGATTTTTTTGTTTAGTCAAAAAGAAAATAAAGAAAAAAGAAAAAAACTTAAAAAATCCCTTGCAATGAGTGGGTTCTTTTGTTATTATATTATGGTGCTGTAAATACAGCGCTTAGCTATGATACAAGAGGTTGCGACACGCCTGGTTGCACTGCCACGCAATCCGTGTTGGTTTTCTTGAGGAGCTAGCCTATTATCTTAAATAGACGAAAGAGGAGAAAAAATGGCAAACAAAAAAATTCGTATCCGTTTGAAAGCTTACGAACACCGTACGCTTGATACAGCGGCTGAAAAAATCGTAGAAACTGCAACTCGCACAGGTGCGACAGTTGCTGGACCAGTTCCACTTCCAACTGAACGTAGTCTCTACACAATTATTCGTGCGACTCACAAATATAAAGATTCTCGCGAACAATTTGAAATGCGTACACATAAACGTCTTATCGACATCATCAACCCAACTCAAAAAACAGTTGACGCTTTGATGAAACTTGATCTTCCAAGTGGTGTGAACGTAGAAATCAAACTTTAATTTAAAGTTTGATTCAATGAGCATAAAAAACGCTCGTTAAAAACTTTTTTGAGCATAAAAAACGCTCATAAAAAACTTTTTGAAAAAACAATAAAGTAAAGGAAATATTTTCTCATGACAAAAGGAATCTTAGGGAAAAAAGTGGGAATGACTCAAATCTTCACTGAAGCAGGTGAATTTATCCCTGTTACTGTCATCGAAGCTACTCCAAACGTTGTGCTTCAAGTTAAAACTGTTGAAACAGACGGTTACGAAGCAGTTCAAGTTGGTTTTGACGACAAACGCGAAGTATTGAGCAACAAACCTGCCAAAGGCCACGTAGCGAAAGCTAACACAGCTCCTAAGCGCTTCATTCGTGAATTCAAAAACATTGAAGGCTTGGAAGTTGGATCAGAAATCACTGTTGACACATTCGAAGCTGGAGATGTTGTTGACGTAACTGGTACTTCAAAAGGTAAAGGTTTCCAAGGTGTTATCAAACGCCACGGTCAATCACGCGGACCTATGGCTCACGGTTCTCGTTATCACCGTCGTCCAGGTTCAATGGGACCTGTTGCGCCTAACCGTGTTTTCAAAAACAAACACTTGGCAGGACGTATGGGTGGCAACCGTGTGACAATTCAAAATCTTGAAGTTGTACAAGTTATCCCAGAGAAAAACGTTATCCTTATCAAAGGTAACGTACCAGGTGCTAAGAAATCTCTTATCACTATCAAATCAGCAGTTAAAGCTGCTAAATAATAAGAAAGGAGAAATCAGTTAAAAATGGCAAACGTAAAACTATTTGACCAAACTGGTAAAGAAGTTAGCACAGTTGAATTGAACGACGCTGTCTTCGGTATCGAACCAAACGAATCTGTAGTATTCGACGTCGTCATCAGCCAACGCGCCAGCCTTCGCCAAGGTACTCACGCGGTTAAAAACCGTTCTGCAGTATCTGGTGGTGGTCGTAAGCCATGGCGCCAAAAGGGAACTGGACGTGCCCGTCAAGGTTCTATCCGCTCGCCACAATGGCGTGGTGGTGGTGTGGTCTTCGGTCCAACTCCACGTTCATACGCTTACAAATTTCCACAAAAAGTTCGTCGCCTTGCTTTGAAATCAGTTCTTTCAGCTAAAGTTGCTGAAGAAAAACTGGTTGCTGTGGACGCTCTTTCATTTGCAGCACCAAAAACTGCTGAATTTGCAAAGGTTCTTAACGCACTTAGCATTGATTCAAAAGTACTTGTTGTTTTGGAAGACGGAAACGAAACTGCTGCTTTGTCAGCTCGTAACCTTCCAAACGTAACTGTTGCGACTGCAACAACTGCAAGTGTTCTTGACATCGTAAATGCAGACAAACTTCTTGTTACTAAAGAAGCTATCTCTACAATCGAGGAGGTTCTTGCATAATGAACTTGTACGACGTAATCAAAAAGCCTGTTATCACTGAAAAGTCAATGCTTGACTTGGAAAACGGAAAATACACATTTGAAGTTGATACACGTGCTCACAAATTGCTCATCAAGCAGGCTATCGAAGCTGCTTTTGATGGTGTCAAGGTTGCTAGTGTTAATACTGTAAATGTTAAGCCAAAACAAAAACGTGTTGGTCGTTATACAGGATTTACAAGTAAAACTAAAAAAGCTATCGTTACTCTTACAGCTGACTCAAAAGCAATTGAGTTGTTCGCAGCTGAAGCTGAATAATCTAAGGAGGAAATAAGGTGGGTATTAAAGTTTTTAAACCAACAACAAATGGCCGTCGCAATATGACTTCTTTGGATTTTGCAGAAATCACTACAAACACTCCTGAGAAATCATTGCTCATTTCTTTGAGCAAGACAGCTGGTCGTAACAACAATGGCCGCATCACTGTTCGCCACCATGGTGGAGGACACAAACGCCATTACCGTATCATCGACTTCAAACGTAACAAAGACGATGTTGAAGCAGTTGTTAAAACAATTGAATACGATCCAAATCGTACTGCTAACATCGCCCTTGTTCACTATACTGACGGTGTGAAGGCCTACATCATTGCCCCTAAGGGTCTTGAAGTTGGCCAACGTATCGTATCTGGACCAGAGGCTGATATCAAGGTTGGTAATGCTTTGCCATTGGCAAACATCCCAGTCGGTACCATCATCCACAACATTGAGTTGAAACCTGGTAAAGGTGGAGAACTTGTTCGTGCGGCTGGAGCTTCCGCTCAAGTACTAGGTCAAGAAGGTAAATACGTTCTCGTTCGTCTTCAATCTGGTGAAGTTCGTATGATTCTTGGAACTTGCCGTGCAACCGTTGGGGTTGTTGGTAACGAACAACAATCATTGGTTAACCTCGGTAAAGCTGGACGTAATCGCTGGAAAGGTGTTCGCCCAACAGTTCGTGGTTCTGTAATGAACCCTAACGATCACCCTCACGGTGGTGGTGAAGGTAAAGCACCTGTCGGACGTAAAGCGCCATCTACTCCTTGGGGTAAACCTGCGCTTGGTCTTAAGACACGTAGCAAGAAGGCTAAATCAGACAAACTTATTGTTCGTCGTCGTAATGAAAAATAAGCATAAGATTAAAAATCCGCCAGCTCGGTAGGATGAGTGAGAGCTGCTCTCGCTTATCCAAGCCGCTGTGGTACTTATTTAAAGGAGAAATTATTAAATGGGACGCAGTCTTAAAAAAGGACCTTTCGTCGATGAGCATTTGATGAAAAA
>ERZ773263.363-NODE-363-length-32588-cov-13.823502_pt1 | contig 32588 bp, 33 predicted proteins | sample MGYA00511076_ERZ773263 | MGnify/ENA primary metagenome ERZ773263 (study PRJEB29015, sample SAMEA2738155) | human oral metagenome | biome: human oral; feature: human-associated habitat; material: saliva | place: China | collected 2195 ... | reverse complement strand
ATACATCAAATAAATACTTTACATTCAACAGAATTATTAATGATGATGAAATCATCATTATAACCAGCAATATTAAAATTATAAAAGATACGCCCGTATTAGTTGTTGGGAATAATAAGGCAGTATACTTAAAAAATTGGTTGATCAGAGAGGTACGTAATTATAATTTGGATATTTATGATTATGCTGTAAAATTAAATCGTAAGTATTGGAAAGTATATACTTTTAAATCTGATTTTGAAGATATTTTTATTGAAAAGGAAGCTACTTTTGATGATTTAGTTGAAGTAGCTAAAGAACAAACTAATAAAAATATACCTATTGCATTAGGATGGGGTAAAATGTAACTGTAAGTAGTATGTTTTTTATGGGATATATGTATAAGGGGGAAAAATGGATCTTAAACTAAAACAGATGACAGAAGAAGAATCTTATATTCTTAATGAGTTGTATTTAGAATTAGCAGAAAATCTATTATCTGATGATAGCGAGATTCAAGTATTAATAGATAGAGAAGGTCATATAATAGATTGGTATTATGATCATAAACGTATGACTAGGTTATCTTCTTCCGATTTGTTGGATAGTAAGGATGAGGATAAGGAAAAACTAAAAATCTTTGATCAATATATAAAAGATAAAGAGAAGCTAGTTCCGATGAGGGTTGATGATACCATTATGTTTTTAACCCTAGATGTTGGAGATGTACCTACTATTAAAAGTGTTAGATTAGCGTTAGGTCTTTCAGAAAAATCTGCTGCAGAGTATTTAATGATCCCTGTATGTACATTTAAAGATTGGGAGAAGGGGATAAGTATAGATGATAGTATTAAGACAGTAGCTATACGAACCCTGGCAAAATACAATAGGCACAAATAATCAACTTATAGCATATTTTAAGATGGGGTAAAACGTAATTTACTATGGAAAATAATATTCAATATAACGTAAAAGATTTAACACATAATTCATTTAATAATTATTTTGCTATTTCAATTTCTGATTTTGATGGAGTCGATCCTTATGGTGATCTTTTATTAGGTAATAATTTATATTCAATTAAATCATTATATAAATATAATGATTTAATTCAATTAATCAATGATATTTTTACAGAAGATATAATTATAGCTATTAAATATCAAACACATCAATCATTTGAAAAAACTAAAACTATTATTTTAAATTTGCATATCATTGATATTAATGGAAAGGAACATATTATCAATGATTCTTTAAATCTTGGTAATCTATCTATCCCTTATATTGATATAAAATATCCTATTATAGGTTATCTAAATAAAGTTATCAATGATTCATCTATTAATAATTCTATTGAAGTAAATGAATCATTAAAAGCAATCTTAAATGATGTAAAAGCAAAATCATTATCTAATGAATTTCCAATTTATTCATTAGATAATATTATTAATGTTAATATAAGTGAAATAAAGACTCGATTAAATCCGTATGTTACTTATAATCAAAAACCTAGTTTATTAAATCCACGTTTAATAAATTGTATGATTTTTTTACTAGTAACTTTTCTATATGTAATAAATCTATATTTAGAAACAATTTCTTTGTTTATTAGTAGTATAATTTTATTGCTTGCTAGTTTTTTGTTACGAATAAAAGACTGGTTTGATAATAAAAAACAGGCATTAAAATCTATTGATGGATTTAAAAGGTTCATCTTAATTCATTTACTTAATAAAGATCCTTTAATAAATTTTATTCATCCTATCAATGAAGTAGAATTATCAATAATTTATGCATTAATTAAGAAAGTCAATAAATATAATTCTATTTGTACAATCCAACAAATTTATTATGATCCATCTAAACGTGATTATATTAGTTCAATTTCTATAAAAATTAATGATCTTACTAAATTAAAAGCTGTTATTAATAGTGATAGAAAAACTTCTTTTTCTTTCTTATAACTTATTAATTAACATAAAGTATAAAAATAGGATTCCTTATAATATTATAAGGAATCCTATTTTTATGAATTAAATGTATCAAAAAGTATGCTATTATAGAATAATAATAATAACTTATTTAATTATTCTCAAAAGTATATAATATTAGGATTTTTTGAGAATTCTGAAAAAGTATATTGTTTAATTTTGCGAAAAAGAGGTTTATATGAGTGCTAATTTTGGTTACATTCGTGTATCAACAAGAGAACAGAATATAGATCGTCAAAAAGAGGAATTAATAAATCAAGGGGCAGATGAAACAAGATTGTTTATTGATTATGCTACAGGGAAAAATACAGATCGTGTAGCCCTACAGCATTTATTACAAGCCCTACAAGATGGCGATACTTTATATATTCATGAATTAGACCGACTGGGGCGATCTAAAAGAGATATTATTTCTGTATTAAAAGAAATACACGATAAAGGGGTTACTGTACGTATTTTAGATATTCCTACAACGTTACTTGATCTATCTTCTTTTGGTGATTTAACAAAACCAATTATGGACATGATTAATAATTTATTGATTGAAGTGTATGCTACGCTGGCGGAAGCAGAATTAAAGAAAATGCAAAAACGCCAGAAAGAGGGAATAGAAGCAGCACAAAAAAGAGGAGTTAAGTTTGGCCGCCCTAAACATCAAATTGATAAGGGATTTATTAAGATATATAATCTGTGGCAAAAAAAAGAAGTAACATCTACTATGGCCTGGCAATTATTAGGGTTAAAAAAAGATACTTTCTACCGTTTAGTAAAAGAATATCAAGCGGAATTAAAAAAGAAGTCTGCAAAATAGCAGACTTCTTTTATTTTATATAAAATTATGTTGTTAGTTGGTGTAAAAATATAAAATTACATAAAAATATGCTACATAAAAATATTTACTTTAACATAAAAATATGCTAATATATAAGTAGAGTTATTTATGAAATTATTAAAAGAAAGGTGGGTTTTGATATGATCATTAATATTTCCCATACCAAAGGTGGCGTGGGTAAAACAATGATTGCTACTAATTTGTCTATTTCTTTGGTGGCGCCTATTGTAGACTTAGACATTCAACAAAGTAGTAGTCGATTTTTTCAACTTCGTGAACAAGAAGGGTTAAATAGATTACCTGTATATACTGAATTAACAGAAGAACTTATTGCCGAATATAAAGGTAATAAGAAAAAACATCTTATCATTGATTCTGGCGGTATGGATAATAACTCTATTCGCCAGGGGTTAATTGTTTCTGATATAATTATTTCACCTGTAGCAATAAGCCAGGTAGAAATATTTGGATTACAAGATTTTAATGAATTACTTAATAGTGCTGGTGAAGTAATTGATCGAAACAAAACGTTTGTTTTGTTAAATAATGTTAATAAACAAGCTAAAAAAGAGATTCAATATATAAAAGAGTTGATTTCTATTGAGTTTGATTTTGTATTGTTAAATACAATTCTAGGTACTAGAAAAGCGTATAAAGACGCTTATTCTTTTGGTAAAAGTGTAGTAGAATTAGCGCCACAATCTCCAGCAAGTGAAGAAATAGTAAATTTAACTAATGAAATTAGACAATATATAGAAAGGATAAAATAATATGGCAATTAAAACTATGAAAAAACAAGAAAGTGATTTTGTTAAAAATTCCAGCTTGATTGTAAATACAAAAATAGTTGAAAAACAACGTACAACGATTGACTTAACGCCAGAAGAACATAAGTTTTTAAAGGAACAAAAAGAGAATGAAGGTATCTCTTTTAGAGGTACTATCCGTAAGGCGTTACGTGAATATATGAAAAAACATGAAAAATAAAAAGTAATTATTTATAGAAAGATGTGTTACTATGGCCACATTAATGCAAAAAGATGTTTTATTAGAAGGTGTATTTCAAGCATTAGGATATGTTATTAGTAAAGCTCCAAATAGTGAAGAAAGAAAGCTTTTATTAAATATGAAATCAGAAATATATTCTTCAAAACCAGAAAATCTAAATTTTGATGAAATGATTCAGTCTATTAAACAGATTATTGAAAAATATAAAGGTTAATATTGATGATTAGCATTAATGAAGAGAAAGAATTAAAGCAATTAGAAATATTCACGGAGAAAGAATTTAATAAAGCTTTTAATGAAGTGTGGAAGGATATAATAGAAAATGCGCAGCCTAATCAGTCAATACCAATAGGTATTGTTACTGGTGGATTACCTGGATCTGGTAAATCAGCATTTATTTTAGAAGCACGAGAAAAATTAAACAGAAATATAATTGCTATTAACGGGGATGAATTTAGAGTATATCATCCTCGTTTTGAAAAAATTGTTAATTTAGCTAAAGGTGATTTTCCAACTTACACAGGTTCTTTTTCTGGAAAAATGGTTGAAAAAGTTATAGAAGAAGCTATTAAACAACGATATAACATTATTGTAGAAGGAACCTTTAGAACTGCTGATACACCTATTAAAACGTTACAGTCTATGAAAGATAATGGGTATAAAACCATAGTAAAAATTAAAGCTGTTAATACAGAAATAGCATGGCAATCTACGATTGATCGTTTTAATGAAATGAAAAATAATGGTTTAGAACCACGTGCAGTAAATAAGTTAATATTTAAAAAAACAGCAGATAGTTTAGCAGAAAATACAGAAAAGGTTTATAAAACAGGGTTAGTTGATAGATTAGAAGTTAGCAATCGAACTACTAAATTATTTGATTCTCGTTTAGGAAATATTAATCAACTACAAAATATCATAAAGCAAGAATTAGGACTACTAAAACAAGTAAGTAAAATCATAAATAATGGTATGTCTAAATAAAAAAAAAGAAACCTAGGTTGGCGACTTAGGTTTCTTTTTTTATTGTAAATCTTTCGGTAGATTTACGCTTGATAATTATTACTTCACTCAGTATATCAAATTATTTAAAAATAATAAAATGTTTTTTTCGGTACTTTTATTCAAAATATAATGATTATCGACAAATATAAAAAACTATATTTATTTTTTTTCAAATGTCAATATTGATACATATAAATAATTTATGTATAATTCACAATATATAGTAAAAGTCAAAAAGTGAAATATGATTTTATATACTATATATTGTAGTTATTGTTGTTTTCACAGAAAGGAAATAAATTATTGAATATAGATTTATGTTTGATAATTATTACTATGATTTTAAGTATAATTACAAGTGTAATTATTAAAGTAATTGCTACAGTAATTATTAAAATTATTTGTAAGCATTTAAACTTATAATTTTTCGCTCTAAATAAAGACTGGTTGGCGAACTTTTATTCTTTATTAGAGGCGTAATATTATAAAACTAAAAAGAGCCTAGGTTTGCATTCCTAGGTTCTTTTTCATTTAATGCTGCTTTTGATTAGCAACAGCAGCGACTTCTTGATAGTCAGATACCCATTGATCAATAAATGCTTGCTGCTGCGCTACATCAGATAGCGTTGTTTTAGCTATCAGATTACCAGCAGGGATTAGCACGGCATTTACATAATCAATATGGTTAGTCTTACAAATAGAAGAAATGTTAGCATAATAAGAAAGACGAGCTGCCTTGTTGTTAGTGTTCGTATAGATAGCGCCCATCATAAATATAAGCTGCTTAATAAGATCTGATTGTTTAGTTACAGGAACAGCAGCATACTGCTTCATAGTTTCTAACAACAAGTGGATCTTATCTAATTGGTTTGTCATACTATGTACTCCTATATAAAAATATATATTTTTATATTTAAAAACATATAAAAGCATATAAATAATATTTTGGTGTGAAAATATTATTTGCTTTTCTTGCCAGAACCCCATTCCTTGTAATCACATTTTGGGTAGTTAGAACAGCCTTTAAACTGCCATTTTTTACCGTCTTTTTCGCCTTTGCGTGTGATAAGTACACCTTCACCACATTTAGGACATTTAGGCCCTTTAGGCTGCGGTTTATTTTTACCCTCAATGTACTTACATTCTGGATAATTAGAACAAGCCCTAAATTCAAACGTTGTATCACCTTTAGTAGCTTTTCTAGTAATGATAAAGCCAGTTTTACATTCTGGACAGATTGTATAGTCTGGCGTTCCGTTCTTTTTAACGTTACACATAAAGTTACATTCTGGATCGCTGCATTTGTAAAAATCACGATTTAACTTTTTAGAATGTAATTTATGTAAGTAGCCTTCATGACATTTAGGGCAAGGATGATCACGATTAAATAATGCTTCCTTAGCATAGTTTCGTACATCTGTATTGTTAATAACAGATGATACAAAGTCTTTTGTATCAGAAATAATATCCTTGATAGATAATGAACCATTTTCTATAGCAGATAATTTTTCTTCCATATCGGCCGTAAATGTTGGCTCTAATAAAATGATTGGAAGGGCTGTAACCAGGTTAGCCCCTGTTGATGTAACATGAATGGCTTTACCTTTTTTGTACAATAGAGGGTTTTTAGGATCTAATAATTCAGAAATGATAGTGGCTCTAGTTGCTGGTGTTCCTATACCTTTAACGCTTTTTAGCGTTTGTAGTTGGCTTTCACTCGCATTATAAGCGTATTTATCAATATGATTCATAGCACTTAATAAAGTACCTTCTGTAAATGGTTTAGGCGGTTTTGTTACATGATCGGTAACAAACACATCTTTTAGAGTAAAAGAATCGCCTTGTTCGATAGGGAAGGGGATAGGTTCCTCTGCATAGATTTCTTCTGGCGGTAGAAGATCGATGTACAAAATCTTATACCCTTCATCTCGTACTTGTGTTTCAGATAGCTTCATAGTATACGCTGTATTAGCTACTTCAATAGTAGCTTCAAGTTTTTCTTTTACAAGTGGCTTTGTATAGTGCGCTGCCAGGTAGCGTTTGGCCACTTCTAGGTATACAGTCTGCTCATCGGTTGAAAACGTTTCTAATACCTCTTTAGTTAGTTCTTTTACAGTCGGGATAATAGCGTGATGGGCGGTTACTTTGCCTGTATTGTATATAGGCTTTTTATCTGTTGTGAATACAGATTCATCGGTAACAGCAACAGTTACACGTTCATTAGATAACAGATTGTGAATAATACCTGCAGCCTGTTCTTTTTGGCTGTCTGGTAAATATTTACAGTCTGATCTAGGGTAGGTAATATACCCTTTTTCATATAAGGCTTGTGCTGCAGCTAACGTATTAGAAGGGCTGATTGCATGGCGCTTATTAAGTTCTACCTGTAGTGTATCTAAAGAAAATAGAGAGGTAACAAAATGATTTGTTATTTCTCGCTCTAATTCAGATACCGTAGCTTCTTTACCTTCGATTTCAGATTTAATGCGATCAGCTAATTCTTTTTCAAAAATATCATCGTGTTCTAAAGTAATTTTTGTTTTGCCGTTTATATAAGCGTCTACTGTATAATACGTAGTAGGTACAAACTGCTCAATAGACATATCACGATCATATACTAGCTTCAATACAGGCGCTTTAACACGGCCTACAGGTAATGTACCTGCATTACCAGAATGTTGGCCTATACGGGTAAAGAATCTGGTTAAATTGATACCGATTAACCAATCAATGGCTGCTCTTGATTCTGCAGCAGCGGTCATTGTTTGAAAATCTGAATTATCTTGTATCGATGAAAAAGCGTTTTGTACGCTTGTTTCATCTAGTGCATTAAGTAATATACGCTTTACTGTACCAGTAAAGCCTTCTTGCTTTAATATTTCATCAACAATTAAGCAGCCTTCACGGTCTGGATCGCCTAAATGGTATACAGTAGTAGCTGCTTTAATTTGTTTTTGTAAATGCTTGTACAATGTTTTAGTGGTCGCTCTTGTGCATTTCTTTAATTCTTCTGGATAGATGGGTAGTAACGTTTCATCCCAGCTTGCGTACTTTGGATCGTATTCTTTAGGATCCAATAATCGAAGCAAGTGGCCAGTACACCAGGCGATACAATTACCGTTAGAATCAAAGAAAAAAGGAGAATCTGTTTCTTTGTTAGTAGCAGTTGATTTAAAGTTAGCACCAGAATTATTAAGATAATCCTTAATAATTCTAGCTACACTAGGCTTTTCTGTAATGTATAAATTCATGTATGACACCTCATTTTTTATATAAGAATACATTAGAATTTGTTTTTTTCTGTGTAGTAGGTTGTGTATGTGCTGATGGATGATACACTACTACACGTTTTTTTACGCCTTGTTTTGGTTTAGATGGTCTAGCAGCAGGTGGGGGAGTAGGTAAAGCCCCATCTGTTGCTAAATTATCTCTATAGCCACTCATTACAGAAGATACATAGTCTTGTGTTTCTGCATAGGGTGGAATACCGCCATATTGATTTACAGCACCTTGTCCAGCGTTATAGGCTGCTAGTGCTAGTTTTACATTACCGCCGTTAGAATCTAACATTTGGCGTAAATAGCGGGCAGATCCATCTATATTTTGTTCTGGATCATAAGGATCTACGCCTAATTCTGCAGCTGTATCTGGCATAAGTTGGCCATAACCAACAGCCCCTGCAGGAGATACAGCATTTTGATTAAAGCTGCTTTCCTGGCCGATTAAGCTAGTTAATAACACAGGATCCACATTGTACTTTAACGCTGCGTGGCGAATCATATTATTAAGTGGGCCATTAGCCTGCGTACTAGTTATACCAGATATAACTAGTGTGCCAGTTAAAACCGTAATTATAAGTTTAGATTTCAATTCCATCTTCAATATTCCTCTCTCTCCATTTAGGCTTATCTTTTGTAAATTTAATATGTGCTGTTAATGCATGATCATTAGCAGTAGCCCTGTTACTTAAATTATGTAAACGCTTTAATAAGCCGCCAATTCTTGATTGTGGGGTACCACGATTCAAGAATTGTTTCACCATACCAGAAGCCTGGTTATTAGTGTTTTTATTACTATTTCCATAGTGATATAGCTTATTCTTTAATGTATCAAGGTGTTTATAATCAGTTTCTAACTGATTAATCTGTTGTGATACATTTTGATTCCGTTGTTGAATCGATTCATATTCCCTCATAGCTTGCTGCTGGATGGTTGGCGTATTTAATTTAGAATAAGTGGACTGTAACCAGGCTTCCACTTTTTGCATTTCTTTTGTATACGCTGCCGATTCTGCAGAATAACGGTTCATATTAGATGTGTTACCAGCAAAACGGGCCTTTTCTTGCTCTCTAAAGGCAAGGGATTGTTTTTGTTTTAAGCTGCGTAACACTTCAATATTACGTTTATATTCACCTTTAGTTATGCGATTCATAACAGAATTGAGTGTTGATTGATACGTAACTTTTTTATGATCATATTTAGCGTATTCTTGGCGTAACGGCCGTAATTCTGCTAAAATATCTGCTTTCCGCTGCTTAATAGCTTCAAATACATCATGCTTAGTAATGGTACCTACTTTATCCATAGGTACTGATGTATCGATCGTTTGAATTTTCTTAGTAATGTTAGTTTGTAATTTTTCTAAACGATCTACTTTACGGGCCGTTGTTTCAACTGATTGTACAGATTTTATAGAATCTATTTTGTTAGTTAAAGATTCTAAACGGTTCTGCAGTTTATGTAATCTGCTTACATCGCTTGGATGTAAGCTGTAGGAGCGTAAGACAGCTTCTTTATACTTAGGTGTCTTATCGGCTCTTGTAACTTCCTTATACGCTTTATACAGCGCTTTATCATTGCTGGTTAATACTTCTAAATTACGATCAATTCGTTGTACGCTGTGTTTCATACTATCTAATTCAACAGCAGCTTGTTTTTGAATTTTAGGTAATAGGTATTCTTTCTTTTGTGATAACCAGCGTTCTATCTGTTTCATATCAGATAGAACAGAAGGATCTTTAAACTTATTGTATTTAGCTGTTAAGCTACGCAATCGCTCAATCTGTTTACGATATTTACCTTTAGTAATTCGATTCATAATTGAATTGCACGTACTATCAAAGGTAGCCTTATTAAATACATACCGCTGTTTATACAAGTTATGTATTAATGCTTCTTTATTAATATTGGTTTGTAAACGTTGCGTACGAATTGGAATCGATGTTATCTTTGTAGATTTAAAGATAGTAGGGCGTTTCTTACGTAACAGCCTTGATTTATAAATTCGTTTCGTAGCTTGTTGTTTTTTATAGCGGTTAATTAATTCAGTTTGTGTAAGGACTCTTGAATTAATTTGTGCAATTTCTGCTTCTATACGTTTAGATCGCTCTTCTAATCGTTTAATACGATCATGGATAGAATTCCCAGCTGTAGCAGTAGTACCTACTTTACGATTAAAGGATTTTGCTTCTTGTAACTTAGTAGAAAGCGTAGATTGTAACGCTTCTGCTTTTTCTATCGTTTTTAGATCGTCTTTAGATAAAAAGCGTTCACGGGCGATACGCTTTTTTAAATCCATGTACTGATGACATAACAAATACGATTTAACAGAATCATCATTTGTTATATCAATTAAAAACTGCGCTTCATCAAATTTATTTTCAAATAGGTACTGTTTGAAAGATTTGATGGTTTGTGCATTTTTATATACAGTACTTGGATTCATTTTCTTTTGTGCTGGTCGATCTAGTTCGGCAGCACGTAAAAAATCTTTATTCGCTAATGCTTCTGATCGTTGTACTTCTAATTTTTCACAAGAAATACGTTCATTCATACCACGTTTTTTGTATTCTTCGTTAAGAATAAACTCCCAATTCCTTCGTAATTCAATAAGTTTATCCTTTGATATAAAATCTCTTGATTTTAGATAGCCACCTGTTTTAGTTCCATCTTTCTTTACAGAAGCACGTTTAAAATATGATTTACGATCTGGTTCATCCCTTGATAAATCTATTTTACGTTCAGAGAACATAATATGCGCATGAATATTGCGTTCTCCTTCCGTTAATGTAGCTTCTTTATCGTGAATTACCATTGTATATGGATAATCTTTAAAATGAGTTTTCATATATTGCTGCATAATGGCAATATTTTCTTCATGAGAAAACTCATTTGGTAAAGCTAGTTTTATTTCACGAAATGGGCGTTTTTCATTACTTAAATCGGCTTCATTCCAGAATGTAGCTGTTTGCATATCGTATCCGCCATCTGTTCTACCAGAAGCCCAGGATGGCATATTAGAAGATTCTTTATAAATAAGATCTTCTTTTATTTCACCATTGGCAGAGTATTGATACTTGCCAGTGCGTGTTATGTATTCAAATTTTGCTAACGAATAACCAGCGTTACCGATGGTCATTTCATAGTAAAATGTAGCCATGAAATGGGTACTCCTTTTTTGCAACCGTAGGTTGTCCGTTTAAGCTAGATGAAATCTAGCTTAAACCTCATTTATTTCGTTTAGAAAAAACGAAATGTGTAAATGAGCATTGACATGATTTTAGAGGTCAGCTTCGCTGCCCTGTTTTTCTGATTTAGAGAATCAGTAATAGTTGTGAAGCTGACCTTTTTAATTTTGCTTGTCAGTATAGTTGCTTTTTAATACTTTAGATTTAAATTAAAATTATTCTACAGTTATTATATACAAATTTTCTCAAAAAGTCTATTTACAAATTTAGAAACTTTATATATAATTTAGCTAACATTAAAACGAATAGGAGAATGATATGAATGACAACAAAACAGTAAAAGAGAGATACGAAGCAGAACCCAAAACATTTGCCTTGATTTACCTTGATATTATCAAGGAGCGTAACCGATGGAGAGGGATAACAGCCTTTTTAGCAGCTACATCTTTATTATTAACTATCGGTATTGTGTACGCAGCCTTTAGTGTTAAATACATCCCTTATATTGTATCTGTATCAGATAGTGGGGAATTTAAAGGCGTAGGGGTATTGAATGAAATTAAATATGAACCAAAAGAAGGAGAAATTAAATATTTCCTTAAAAAGTTTATAACGAATTATGCTTCTTTACCGATTGATCCAGTTATTTTAGAAAGTAACTTAACAGAATTATCTTATTTTGTAGATGGCCATGCTGAAGAAAAGCTACAATCTGAAAAATTAGATAAAAAAGTTGAGGATATTGGTAAAAAAGCAATTAGCGTTGAAATCATATCTATTAATAAACAATCTGGTAGCGATAACGTATATATTGCACGTTGGCGTACAAAAACATTTGATAATGTAACTAGAAAACAAATTGAGAAAACATATACAGGTAACTTCTCAATTACTGTGAATCCGTCTGCATTAACAAATGAACAAGATATTGTGAATAATCCATTAGGCTTATTTGTTACTGATTTTTCTGTCAGTGAAGAAAATAAATAATTTGTTGTGTTAGGAGATTTAGAAAGGGTATTACAACAATGAAAATGAAATCTAAAGCATTAGCATTAGCGGCTGTAATTTCAATTATGACAACAGGCTTTGCCTTAGCAGAAGATGGTACTGTATGGGATCCAGATAACATTACAGGAATTCGCCATAGTTATATGTATAGTGATAATCAACAAATCGAATTAGTACTAAAACCATTAGTACTAACTGATATTAAACTACGTGAAGGCGAATCTGTAGAAAGTATCTCTGCAGGTGATACTAGCCGTTGGCAAGTTGAAGTTGTAGACGTAGCGGGCACCCCTCATGTGTACGTAAAACCAACTACAACAAATATTAGAACTAATATGATTATTACAACGAATGAACGCAGTTATCGTTATGTTTTAACGACTGGCGAACATCCAGAATATTATGTAGATTATATTTATCCAGACACTACCCCAGATAGCGTAAAAGGCGTTAAAGCAGGATGGGAACGTGAAGAACAACGCATAAATGCTATTATGAAAGCGGAAGAAAATGCTAGAAAAGCATTATCTGGCTATAAAATTAAACAAAATCATAATGTGTATGAATTTGAACAACCACAGTTTATGTTTGATGATGGCACCAAAACATACATCAAAATAAACAAGGAGAATAAAAACAATCTACCTACGATTTACTACTACGATGAACGGATTCCAAAGGATAAATTACAATTAGTAAATTATAGAATTAAAGGAGAATTCTTTGAAATTGACCGTGTCGCACAAGCCTGGAAGATTGTATATCAACAGGATGCCTATTTAGTAGTTGAACGCCCTGTAAAGGCTAAAAAATCAAAAAATAAAGTCTTAAACCAAGGCAATTTACATGAAGAAATGGCCGCTGCGTATGATAGCAAAATTAATACACCTCGCAAAATCCAATTATCTGCAGAACGTCCTAATTTCACATCTGTTGAAATGCAAAAAATCAATGCCATTGATCAAGCAGTAGATAAAGCAGTTAATGCTAAATTAGAGGATAAAGAAGTTATTGTAGATACATCAACAGCAGCACCAACTACTACACAATCACAAGAAGTAGATTTACAATCCGCTTTATCTGATATTCGTAACCAACGTGCGCAAGCTACTTTATAATAGGGGGCTAGTATGAACGAAGAACAAAAAAACAAAGAGGAATTAAACCTAAAAAATGAAGAACAACAAAACGATTTTACAGAGAAAAAATCGTTAGGTTCCAGAAAAGGTATGATTGCCTTACTCTTTATTTTAATCGTATTAATGCTATATGGGTTTTTACATTCTGCCTTGAAAAGTGATAAAAAAGAGGATGTAAACGAACCACAAACTAAAGTAGTTAAAGACATTAAATCTGAAACGAATAAGGCCGATTATGGTGAACAAAATAAACGGTTACAAAAAGAACACGAAGAAAATCAAGAAATACCATATCAAAAAGTACAAACGCCTACAGTAGATCCTGTAGCAGCAGAAGAAGCAAAAGCAGCCGCTACAGCAGCTGCTAACGCTGCAAAAGAAGCACAAGCTGCCGCTGCTAAAGCAGCGGCAGCAGAAGAAGCGGCGGCTTCCTCTGCTATTAAATTCAATATCAATAACAACAGCAGCAACAACGATAAACCAGCTAATCAAGGTAAAAGCGGTTATATTCAAGTGATTCAATAGGGGGTAGCACCGTGTATAAACAATTTAAACGTGCTGCAGCAGCAGCTTTTGTAGTAACAGCTATGATGGTACCATGTACTATACCATTTGCAGTAGCTAATGCAGCTTCTGTAAAATATGTTCAATCTGATAATGTACTGCAAGCTGGATCCGTGATTCCAGCAACGTTACTTACACAAGTAACTAGTGATAATTTAAATGCCGATGTAGTGGCGATTGTTAGACAGAATGTCTATGATTCTGTAACAGGCAATAACATTTTGATTCCTGCAGGTACTAAATTAATCGGCCATCCAGAAGGGTATTCTGGTACCAGAATTAACCTTAGTTTTTATCGTATGATCTTACCAGATGGTACATCGATTGCGCTGCCAGATCAAAGCGCTGTTACAGGTACAGGCTTTGCAGGCGTTAAAGATAAACATTCTGGCCACAGCTGGCAAAAGTTCAAAGGTGCATTATCTGGCGCTCTCTTATCGGGTGCCTTAATCGGTGTAACTAGCAAAAATACAGACAATGCTGGCGATCGTTCATATGGTCAAGAAGCTATGACGGGCGCTGCTACAGATTTAATCCAAAATATCACAAGTACAACTAAAAATCGTGATGAAATTAAATCCACCACAACTATTAGAATTGGCTATCAATTCAATATCTTGTTAAATGCCGATGTAGTCATTCAACCTTGGGAAGAATAATCTATGAAGAACAAACTGCTATTCTATGGTATAGGCCTATGTATAGGCCTATACATAGCTGCTGCTATGTTCCCTAGTCGATTAGCAGATATTAATGTAGCCATCCCCGATGGCTACATTATTTCTATATTCGGCTCGAAATTGTATAACGTGCCTATGTATCTATCCATAATGATGGATTTAGTAAGTGATACTGATTTAGATAAAGCTACTAAAATATTTTTCTTAAAAAGTATTGCACCATGTATAGTAACGATCATCTTATTAGCTGTTGTTATGTTCTGGGAGTATATCAACCCTAAACCTAATACACATGGTACGGCTGAATGGGCTGATACAAACTATTTAGAACAGCTATTTTTATTCAAAGATTCGCCTACATCTCCAGTGATTGGGGTATCAGAGCCCGTATGGCTTACGCCAATCTATAAATGGTTATGTAACTTTGAAGAATATAGGGCTATAGGGCAAAAGCCGCCTAAAGAAAAAATTGAACGGTTACATAAATTTGTTGCACTTATGCGCCAATTAGGTATTAGAAGGTTATTGCGTGGCAAAACAGATACACATTATGTAGGCATTGCACCTACTGGCGCAGGTAAAGGTATTGCATGGATTATAGCTACATTATTAGGCGCCTGGCGTGAATCTTGCCTAGTAACAGACTTAAAAGGGGAATTATGGGATTTAACCTCTAAGTATCGGAAAGAAAAACTAGGACAATTAGTGATGAAATTTAATCCTACTGCATTAGATCATCGAAATGTGCGATGGAACCCTATTTCAGAAATTCGATGGGGTACAGAACATGAAATGAAAGATGTATCAAACCTAGCAGAAGTATTAGTACCTAGAGGGAAAGGTGAGCCATTTTGGGTAAACTCCGCTAAACGCCTATTATCAGCCGTTATTATTTACTTAAAATATCATGATATGAAACACCCTCGACCTGTAGAGACAGAGGGCGATTCTCAATATCATGAAACAAATTTAAAAGATGTACTAACCTTCTTTGCAGGGGTCGTAGTAGAAGATCCTAATAATATATCTGAAAGTGAGAAAAAACGAATTAAATCGTTCCAAGAATCACTATCTCATATCATTGAACATGAAAAAATGCTGCCTATCTCAATACCAATAAAAAATAGTGGTGGTACCTATGAAATGCACCATATTGGAACAGATGAGATAGACTTTATATCTCCTAGAGTCAGTGCTAATAGCATATACCCTAATATCCATCCAACTGTATTAACTACATTTTTAGAATATAAGGATATGGCGTATAATACCTTCTCTGGTATTGTAACGTCCATTACAACGCCACTAGCGCCTTATGCAGAACCAATTTTAGCGCATAATACATCCACTTGTGATTTTCATGTAACCGATTTAATTCGATCAGACAAAGCGGCTACATTATACATTGTCTTACCATTAGAAGATCAAACACGGGTAGCCCCGTTATTTAATCTTCTAGTGGATATGATGATGAAAAAAGCCACAGCTGATGGTAATAATGCTAATAAACATAAAATTCTATTACTCCTTGATGAGTGCGCCAATTTTGGTAGAATTGAATCCTTACAAACCATGATTACGGCTGTAAGGTCTTATGGAATTCAATTAATGATGATCTTCCAGGGGAGAAGCGATATAGAACGGGTATATGGTAAAGATAATTCTATTTTAAATAACTGTTCCTATCATATGTATTTAAAACCGCAAGAAATTGCGGATCTAAAATTTTTATCAGAAAGAATCGGTAAAACTACGGTACAAAATATCCAAGATACAAAACGTGGCTTATCCTTCTTTACAGATTCTAGAACATCCATTAATATAGGCCGTGATTTAGTAACACCTACAGAGGTAGGTTTACTCAATCAACAAATTACCTTTATTAATGGTAAGAAGCCTATAAAAACGCCATATCATTTATATTTCTATGATCCTATGTTCTTAGAAAGAGAAGGCTCTGCAGATACATCTTCTAAAATTCCAGATCCATTTACGCTATGTATTCAACAATACATGGAAGAATATGGGGATATATTGATAGAAGAAGCAAAGCTAGAACCGATTTCAATTCATACCCTATTAAATGACGAAGCATTAGCTAGAGTTAAATCTTATGCATTAATGTTAAGAGAAGAAGGGGAACCTATGAATAAAGATGGCGCAGCCCTCGTATATACGGTATATGGCATTTCTAAAGTTGATGTATCTACCTTTGCAAGCCTTCTATTACCACTCATAGAACAGTGGTATAGTGAGGAAGATTTGGCCAATTCAGAAGAAGATGAAACATCTGATTCTGAATCTGATGTAACGGATCATGGCGATATGCTAGAATCTTTGATTTTAGATAATCCAAATTTTTTAGAAGCAGAATTTAATGATCCTACATCTGATATGGAATATATGGATTTAGGACGATAAGACCAGGAGGTAACGCATGGCAAGACAACAAACAATGGCTAGTTTAGAAGCAAAAGAGGAATTAACACTCAAACAAATTCAAGAATTAGAAGAAAAATTACGTGCTAAAAAAGCACAACTTAAAAAGGTACAAACACAAACTTTAACCGCTTCTAATAAGAAATTTAAAGAGTACGGCCTTGATTTAAAAAACGCTGCACTAGCGGTAGGTATTGCAGAAACGATTGCACAATTAATTCAAGAAGGTACTACTTCCATAGAAGAAATAGAAGCAATGGGATCTACTGTTTTACAAAAAGAAAGAGAAGCAGCTGCTATAGATACAGCTACTTCTGTAGAAGAACATGAGTAATAGTTATGTAAAAACCTTTTTAGGGCCAAATATACTGCCCTATTTTGATGATGATGATACAGTAGAAATTTATACCAATAGAAATAGCCTATGGATTGATTCCTTTAGTAAAGGCCGATTAGATACAGGTATCAAAATCGATGATCAAACTATAGAAGGCGTTATTTCAGCTGTTGCTGGTGAAGTTCAAGTAACCATAGAGAATAGATTATCTGCTAACTATGAACCGTTAAATTGCCGTTTTCAAGGGCAATTTAGCAGAAATATAACCGATCATCCATCATTTACATTTCGTAAACGTGCCAAAAAACTAATTACACTCGATATGTATTTAGAGCAAAACAGAATTACAAAAGCACAATATGATTTTCTCATACAAGCGATGGCCGAACGAAAAAATATTGTGATTGCTGGTGGTACATCTAGTGGTAAAACTACATTTGCACAAGCTATTTTACAAGAAATAGCGATCCGCCATCCTAAAGATCGTATTGGAATATTAGAAGATACGCCAGAAATTAAAGTAGAATTTAATGATTTCTTTGATTTTCACACATCAAAAGGCGATCATAAAAACCCGCCGTATACACTAGATGACGCCTTGTTCGATTCTTTGCGTATGACTCCCGATCGGTTAGTTGTCGGAGAAGTACGGGATTCTGCAGCGTATACGGTTATGGATGCCTGGAATACGGGCCATAATGGTGGTATTTTAACAATTCATGCGAATAGCCCTAAATTAGTACTGCGAAGAATCCATGATCTAATTCGTATGCGGTATGAAAAAGGAGAATTTAATTCTATGATAGGCGATTCCGTTGACATTGTTGTGTATATGGCTAAAGTAGGCGATATATCAAGAAAAGTACATTCCATCATATCTGTTAAAGGATATGATGAAACAGAAAAAAAATATATTACAGTAAATGAGTGCGTAGAAGGGTAAAAACCCCCTACCGCCAGCCCCCAGTCTTGGGGGCGTTGGTCAAATTCGCCATGCACCGATTATCGATACCGCTTTGCTTGTATCGAAATCGTTACATAGTGAATTTCTAAAGTATTCAGCGTACAAGAGAGGTATATACGATGAAACACATTGAAAACTATATAGTAAACAAAACTACAGCTGCATTTGTTGCATTAATGGCTATGTCTAATACAGCACTAGCTGCTGGTGGTGGATTAAGTAGCTGGACAATAGCAACAAAATTAAAGGAATTAGGTGAATGGTTTATTTCTGATGTGGCATTACCAATTGGCGTATTAGGAATCATTGGTCTTGGTATTGCCATTATGAGAGGAAATGCAGGACAATTTACAGGACAAGCTGTAAGAACCGTTGCAGGTCTATCGTTGATTGCTGCCGCTGGCGCAATTGCGGCATGGATTATCGGTAAATAATATGAGAAACGAAAATTTAGAAGCTAGAATGCACCGATCCTTAACTAAACCTATGACTTGGGGCGGCTTACCAAGAAACGTATTTTTATTATTTGTTCTCATAACCATTCTAATTTTTATATTGCTACGCAATACAATCGGTATCGCTATCATTATTAATGGTATCGCCTGGTTTGGGTGTAAATACGCTACAACAAAAGATCCACAATTTTTTGACATCATCTGGAATCATATAAAAAACGATAAAGGGATGTATAAATCAGAATAAACTAAGAGAGGAGTTTGTATATATGGAACTACATAAACAAAAGAAAGAATCGAATGTATGGATTAAGGATTATGTACCCTGGTTCCATATAGATGAACACAATATTGTGTTTAATACAAACGGTAGTTTTCAAATTACCTTTTCCTTCTCTGGTATGGATTTTACAAATGCAACGGTCAATGATATGGATATGTTCATAGGTGGCCTTAATAACGCTATTAAAGGACTTCCAGAAGGCTATACCGTATACTTTGAATTACAACGTAATGTGGTTCATAAATTCCAGCCGTCAAAATTCAAATCTAGTTTATTATCTTTTATCGAATCCAAACGGGAAGAATACTTTAATAAACAAAATTTTTACGAATCAAAAACATATTTAACTCTACTCTATAAACCATCTACTGATATGTTTGAACAGATGTTAAAAACGCTAGATCAGTTTGATACTAAAGGATTTAAAGATATTGCATCCATGTTTGGTAAAGGCAATAGTGATTTTGATGAAAAGCGTATTAAAGCTTTACAACAACAGCTCTATATCTACGCTTCCGATTTACAAAAAACAGCTTCTTTGTTTATGCAAATGCTATCCATGTTTATGGATACTATTCAACCATTAACTAAAGAAGAAACCTTAACGTATCTACATTCACAAGTCAGTCCATACACACAAAAAATCTCTGGTAATTATGATGATTTTTTAAGCTATTATCTATGTGATAGCAGCTTTATCGGTGGTGCGGTACCTACTCTTGGTGATTATTACTTAGGTATTGTATCAATTATTGATTTCCCTAAATTCACATCCCCATTTATTATGGCTTCATTACACAACTTGAAAAGTGAATTTAGATATGTAACACGATACATTACATTAACTAGGGAAGAAGCTATCAAACACTTAAAATCTCAAGAAAAGAAATTCGTACAACAGGCCAAAGGTCTAGGTACGATGGTTCTTGATAAATTAAGAGGTACTGAAAGCTATGATATTGATACACAAAGTATCAAGGACGCCACCGATACCATCGCATTTTATGAAAATGTTGCTTCTGATAATGTATCTGCAGGCTATTTTACAGGTTCTGTAGTGTTATATAACAAAAACAAACAAACATTAGAAGAAGATATAGAAAAAGTACTGACATTGATTCATAAACCAGGGTTTATTGCTCGAAAAGAGTATACAAACATTGAAAATGCGTTCTACTCCTCTATTACAGGCTGCTACCAGTACAATATCAGATCCTATCTAATGAAAAGTAGTAACTTCATTCATTGTAGCCCTCTATACACTAAATGGATGGGCGATAAAGAAAACGAATTCTTTAAAGAAAAAGGCTATCAATGTACTAACGCCTTGTATCAAGGGGTTAGTGCTGGTAATGTTCCATTTTACTTAAATCTACATCAAAAAGATATTGGCCATACATTAATTATCGGGCCTAATGGTTCTGGTAAATCGGTACTCCTTAACACGATTGAAGCGAATTATTTCAAATATGATAATGCCAAAATATTTGTATTTGATAAGGCTGCTTCTTGTAAAGTGTTATGTAAAGCGATCGGTGGCAACTTCTATAACCTATTGGTTGATACAGATTCCCTTAACTTTCAACCACTCGCAAATATCGGTTTTGATAGTAATAATCGTTGGAATACAGAAATGCAATGGACTTATAACTGGTTATGTGATTTCTTCCAAAAAGATGGCGATAAAATTTCTGAAACACAGAAAACGATCATCAGTAATGCCTTAGAACGTGTTGCATTATTACCAAAAGAACAACGAACCATTTCAGCTTTACAAGTTTTAATGAATGATTATGACTTAAAAGAACGATTAACAATCATGACTGAAAAAGGCGTGTACGGTAACTTATTTGATAATACAGAAGATAAGTTCGGTACAGGTAACTTCCAGGTATTTGAAATGGAAGAATTAATGGCCAATAAACAAATTATGGCTACTACACTTAGTTATATGTTCCATAAAATCACCATGCAGCTTACAGGCGAATATCCAGCATTAATCGTACTTGATGAATCCTGGTTATTCTTAGATAATCCAATCTTCAAGGAACAAATTCGATCATTCCTTAAAGATTTACGTAAAAAAAATGCAGCCGTTGTGATGGCTACACAAAACTTAACGGATTTAAAAGAAGATATGATTAACGTTATCGTAGAAAACGTGCATACCCGTATCTTCTTACCTAACAATGCTGCTACTGCAAAAACAGTAAAACCATTGTATGAAAACTTTGGATTAAATGATGTAGAAATTGATACAATCAGAAGTTTACAGCCAAAACGGGATTATTTCTATTCTTGCCCTACAGGACGGGCCATCTTCCGCTTAGATCTGCAGCCCATAGAAATTGCTTTCTATGGGGCTACTTCTAAAGATGATCAGCTTAAAGTAGAGCAGCTTAAACATTTATCTACATCAGATTTCATTGAAACCTGGATTGAATATAAAGAACGGATTTTTAACAAGCCTTTAATGTAGAAAGGAATTAGCCACCTATGAAAGCACCAGATGGTATAGCATTAATGAATCGATTAAAAGATCTATTACAAACATCTAAAAAGGCAAAAATAACAGCAGCTGTTGTAACATTCATGATGGTTACTACCTCTGCTAGTGCCTTATATTCAGTACGTGATGTGGCAGTATATAGAAAACTGGTACAACAAATACAACAATATAAACAGATGATTGAACAAAATAAGGATCTATTAATGATGAAAGGCCTAGAAATTCTAGGCCTGGATAAAAAAATCATTAAACCAATCAATGATGAAGTCGATAAAGCGAATGACAAACTAAATAAAAAGTTTGATAAATTGAACTCTTTATTGAATGGTAAAAAAGATGGTAAAGAAGTAACGGCAGAAGAAGCAATTAATACTGAATTTATTGATTTATCTAAGACAGACACCGATAAAATTACACCAGATTTAGTAGCTAATTCGATTGTATCTAATAACCATAAACTAGAAGTGTTGAATAAAGAAATCATTGATCAAATGACTGCCATTCAAGAAGCCCAGGTACTGCAGCAAGAACGTATGAAAAAATTAATGCAATTAGCAGAACAAAATAAAGGCTTAAAAGGTAGTATTGATATTAACAATGAAATTAAGCAGGAACAGCTATTAGCGCAGCAATACAGTAACCAAATTGATGCCTTAACCGCTAAGAAACAATCTTTAAATCAAACGGTAGAGAGAATCAATGAACGTAACTCAGCAGCCTTAGCCGTGCGTTCCTGGAAAGAATTAAATTCTACACAAGAAAAAGCGAAAGCATTTATAGAATCCAAAGAACGATAAAAGGAGTACCCATTATGAATATGTCTAGTCAAGGATTCCTTGATGATTTTGCCAAGATGATACTTGCACATTGCTCTACAGCTGTAGATAACTTACTACCCCCTGTATTAGGGTTAATGGCCGTTATGCTTATGTGGAACATCATCACAAATTGGGATCTATACTGGGGTAAACAAGATTATAGTAAACTAATCCCTTTGTTAGTTACAGCTACTTTTTTTGTATTTTTAGCGAATTCATGGGGATTTGTACTCGATACAGTTTATCAATTTGGTAGTGAAGTAGCTATTACCGCTAGTAACAATAAAGGAACTATAGATGATAATAAGTTTTTAACAACTGTTACTCCTTCAATGATAGTCAATGAAGGGATTGATAATGCCATTATCGTATTTAAAGGTCATGTCTTTTTAGAAAAACCTATTGAAGCAGGAGAAAATAATGACGAAAAAGAAGAAGTTGCAAGAAAAATTGCAGCAAGTATGAAAGCTGGTATTACCGGTAATGTAATAAGTGGTTTATTTTATGCATTTATAACTTTATTATTATTCGGGTTTATTGCCATTTCGTATTTATATACTGTACTAGAGTTTTTTATTATTGGATCGTTATCAATGGCTCTCTTACCCTTTGGGTTACTTGATCGAACGAAAGCCATTGTCGATAAAATACTAAACTACTTTTTTGTCTCTGCTATTCGTATTGCCATCTTCTTGTTTTTAGTATTACTCATCAATCCAACAATAAAAAATGCTTTTAAAAATGCTAGTTTTGATGAAAGTGTTATTGGAATGAGTACATTATCTGCTATGGTTTCTCTATTTGCCCTAGCCTTTTTAGCCTTTAAAACGCCATCCTTTGCAGCCGCACTATTTAATGGTGCCATTAATAGTCCACCTAGCTTAACAGGGATTGGTGTACAAGCGGTACAAACAGCCATCATGTTAAAAACACTAGGAGCTAGTAAAGCTGCTGCAGCCACTAAAAAGGGTGGTGAAAAAGCAGTCGAAGAAGGAGTAGGAAATAGTGTAAAAGCAGGTTCATCATCTGGAACTGCTGCGATTAATACATCTAGACAAGATGTTATCCAAGATTCTAGTACGACGTCTTCCAATAAAGGATCGATGACTACACAAAATAGTAATGCACAGGCAATAAACACTCCTACAAATGATTCTGTATCACAAACAGATACAACCCTTAATGGTACTGATCGAACACAAAAAGATACCGTTACTGATTCTGGAAACATACATGATACGAGTAGTAAAGATGATGGTACTTATTCAAGTGCTGTTACAGAATCTAGCGCTGAATCACCACGTCAACTAGTAGATAACTACCTTGATACAAGCGATGGTTCTGTTAAAGATGAAGGTTATTCTACATCTACACCAAGTAATACTACTCATCATAATGGTGGTGAATCTAGAGTACACGATATGATTCAATCTGAAAGCCAATCTATGATACAGCAAGATTCTAGTCAGTCAACGCAAACAACTACGGATCATGTGAAATCTACCATTCAAGAATTCAAAGTCCATGAATTAAAATCACAGGAAGAAAACAAAGAATAATAAAGGAGAGGGATCTATGAAAAAAATCATAACAGTTATATTATCGGTAATGTCGATACTATTCATTTCTATAGTATTCACTGGCTGTGGCACACAAACAGCAGATGATCTAACAGGCGAATATATTATAGTCAAAGATGGAAAAGAGGTACAACAAGATAATAAACACTATTATCTTATGACTTTACAAAAAGATATAACTTATGAAAATAAACCTGCTGTAAAAATGAGATTTACAATTCAACGGTATAATCCAGACTTAGATAAGTACTACTATGTAAATCGTGATTTTTATATGGATCCAAAAGTTTTAAAATCATTTGATTCAGAGAAATATACATTTATTGTAGATGATAATAAAGGTATAACACTACATGGTGTTAAATATAAAAAAGTATCATCCACTACAGTAACAATAGAAGATACCAAATATACAGCTGATAATCTAATAAAAGATTTAGTCAAAATTCCTAAATTCTATGAAATGGATGATACACATATATCTGATCCATACAGTGGATTTACTACAGAATTAAGACAATATGTTTACTATTAAAGACTATGAAAGGGCAAATAATGAAACAACTACATAAAATTTTGTCCATTCTAGTATTAATAATTTTATTTTGTACCTGTATTGCATATGCGGATAGTATTCCTCATAGTAGCAGCGGTTGGTTCGGTGGCCCTGTTACCTCTCAATATGGCTACCGTGTCCATCCTGTAACAGGAGAGATAGGTTCTTTTCATGAAGGTATCGATTTAGGTATACCAGCTGATGTAAAAGCCCCTGCAGCTGCTGATGGTACAGTTACATTTGCTGGTTGGGCTGGTGGTTATGGTAATTACATTGTAGTAGAAATGGCAGATGGTACTAGTTTTGCATATGGTCATTTGAATGATATATGGGTTAATGTAGGTGATAAAGTAAAAAAAGGTGATATTATAGGTCTAGTTGGTTCAACAGGTACATCAACTGGAGACCATATGCATATTGAACATATTGTAAATGGTGAAAGAGTCGATCCCTATGACTTTTATATAAAAGCTGGTTGGACTTTAGATGGTGCTGTACCATATGAAATGGGCAAGAGAAAAGGAATCTTTAGAGATAAAGTCATTGATTATCAAGCATACTTTAATATGACCTTTGAAGCTGCTAAAATTTTTGCCAATATATTAATCTCTATTACAAAAGCCATTAATATTGTGCAAAAATACGCACTCACTTTACTGTTATCGTTAATCATGTTGGATATTATCATCCGTTATACCTATGCCTTAGTAACAAAAAACAAACAAGATTTTATTCAAGGTTTTACCACTCGTTTGATTCACTATAGCATAATTACTATATTGATATTATCCTGGTCTACGATAGCAGAATTCATTAAGAATTTTGCCTTTGAAGCAGCCGATACAGCGTATACAGGCCTTTACAACAATGAATACTTAATCGCTGATCCATCCGTCTTATTTTTACAGGTCGGACATTTATACGAAGCTTATATAAAGCAAAGTACAATTGGTATCATTGGAATGGCTTCACCTGGTATACAATCTGTATTACTATCCCTACCTATCATTAGCGATATATTCTATTTCTACTATGCGCTAATTCTTGGTTTATTTACACTTACTATCATATTTGCAGCATATATTGTATGTTACATTTCCTGGAATTTTGTCTATTTTTATTTGACTACCCTATTCTGTCTAGTAGGATTACCATTTTCCGCCTTTAAAATCACTGAAAAACAACCTACTATGATGTATAAATCACTAGGATTACAAGTGTTGCATTTAGCAGTCATAGCTGTAACTTTTAATATGATGTATACCTATATGGCTACACTTTCACAAAATGAAGTAAGTCTTGGTAGTTTACTATATTGTATGGTACATATGGGCTGTCTAGCTGTATTTTTCCCAATAATTACAAGTAAGTTAAATGGTGCCTTTTCTGGTTAAGGGGGTATATGATGAAGTCAAAAACAAAACAAATAATAAAACTATCAATCTGTACTGCCCTTGCTGTCTGTATTCTTACGATACCAGCTAACACAGAAGCACGTTTTAGAGGTGGTAGCGTAAAAGATAATAGCGTTATACGGGCCATCGAAAACGAACTAGAATATATCAAAAACCTGGTGAATATTAAAGAAGATATAACAGCCATGCAGCGTGAATTATCACAAGCATTAGATCTAAGGTCTTTTATAGAGGGTTTAAAGCAAGATTTTGTGTCTAAAATCAACGCTACGTATCGTCAAGGTATATTCGCCTATGATAACCCTATAAAGGCCATAGAGGAGCAAATAGGAAATTATGAAGCTGTATTTACACGTGAAGCACTATCTAAGAGTGAAGAATACAATCAAAAGTTAGCCGATAAAACCGATCTATCTGCTTTGGATCGTATTACACAACTCCTCAATCATAGTACAACGATCGTAAATAATGCGATTAAAATTACAGGTACGGTTGAAGATACAGGCAGTATGGGCGCTTCACAAAAAGAAACCATATTAGAAGCTACAGAAGCAGAGCAAAAAATTGATAGTACCTCTATTAAGATTAATAAAACCATGTCTGATTTAATCAATGAAAATACCAAAAGAGAAAGTCAGCGTGATACACAAAAAGCTATCCCCTATTTCTCTAACCCAGAAGATCCAGATTTTAAGAAAAAAAGAAATGAAGAATTAGAAAAAATGGGTATTCATAATCATAAATTACCATCCTTTACTAATGACTAAAACGGTATTTTATGGTATAATAATAGCGTATCAAAGGTGATGTTCCTTTCTGGGCGGCATTGGGCTTCGGGCAGGAAATGCAAAACGGAAAACAGGGCTAACGGATCCACCCCTTAACCCTGTTTTGGTTTACTTGCGAATTAATAACAAGATTAGCATTAACAAGACAATTAATTCTGTTGTAGTCATTATCATCACCACCTTTACATTAAATAGCTCACTCCAATGCAACAAAAAATAGGTACCTTGTCAGTCCTTTACGGATTGTACAGGGTACCTATTTTTTGTTATACTTTTTTTCCTTATAAAAGGTGGTGATGATAATGACGGAATACGTACGCAAGAAAACGAAAACAAAAAATAATCTTAGTATGATATAGCCCTGTTTTGTGTTTTGCGTTGGGGGCAAGCCCAGAAAGGAACATCTTACTATATAATAATGTGGCCACCTGGCGTGGCCTTTGCCATCCTTTTTCCATAGAAAAAAAGAAGCATTATAGCTTCTCTTTTTCTGCATTATTAAATTATATATTATTTATCATATGGTGCATAAATTATGTTATATAATTCGGTCAAATCCTCTAATAATGGATTATTAGGTATGTTTCCCAGGCCTTGAAATATAAATACAGCTTTCATATATTCAATAAATTGTAATTTATCGTATTCTTCTTTATATACTCTATATCTAGCTGCAGAACTATGGGCTTCTGATAACATACCATCAAACCGCATTTTAAAGTAATCTTGATGAATAGGTGAAATTGTTTTAATAAAATCATTTTGTGTAAAAATGGTTAGCATAATTTTTACCTCTTTCTCTAAATCCATAAGGCCCCTTGCCTTATCTCTATATTTATTATACCACTCATTGAGTGGTATTACAACATATTTTTATGTTTTATAGCATATTTTTATGTAAGAATATATAAAAGAGAAGCCTTGCGGCTTCTCTTTTAATATTCTTCAATTAAAACCCCTTTTGATGTTTCTGTATATCCACTGACAGTTAAACTATCGGCATACCCTTTCCAATCAATATATGGTTCTAATTCATCTGGAATCGTATAACATTCTTTTGCTAACATCTCTGAATATTCCGCCATAGTATACCCTTGCATTAATGTATACTTTCCATCTTCTACGGCTTCTTTAGCTTCTTCAAAATCATTGGCCACAAAATTATATACTGCTGTAAAAAGATCTTCTTTATATTGATCATCTTGTAAATACGCAATATATTCGGCCAATTCTTGAATATCGCTATAGCTGCTATATTCATTAATTGGTAAAGATTCTAAATCTATATAATTGTCTATGTCTGTAATAATAATTTCTTCTGGGTTTCCAATCTTAGCTAATACTTCTTTCCACTCATCATAATCACAAGGGAACTCAACCCAACAACCTACCATGTTACCTTCGTTTAATTCGCTTAAATTTTCAACGAATACAGAGAAAATAGTGTTTGTTTGCATAATTTTTACCTCTTTCTTTAAATCTATAAGGCCCTTTGCCTTATCTCTATACTTATTATACCACTCAATGAGTTGTATTGCAACATATTTTTATGTTTTCCCGCATATTTTTATATAATTTTATTTACGCAGATCATACTTTTCCCTGTCAATAAAAAACTTATACTCACAGTAATATATCTATGAAAATCAAAGGATCCAACGTAACAACAAGAAAGAAAATTTTAATACGCCACATCTTCAAAACACACGTACCCTGGTTATCTCAGAAATTCTATATTCATCGATTCCGATACAAGCGCAGCGGTATTGTCAATCGATGAATGTAGAATTTGACCAACGCCCCCAAGATTGGGGGCTAGCGGTAGAGGGTTGAAAAAAAGGGCTAGACATGATGTATCATGTTTAGCCCTTTTTTCTTTTTATTTAGACCATTCTTCTATACAAGATTTAATTACATTAATAGCGTTTTTATCAATTTTAATTCGCATAACAGGGTTTTGATAAAATAAATCTTGTTGTTCAATTTGTTCTATACAAACATATCTTTTTTCAAAACCACTTAATTTAACAATATCTTTATATTGATTAATTAGTTCCTTTACTTCTTTCTCAAATTTAGCTCGATCTGCTTCGTTTTCTATTAAATTAAGTCTTTTTTCTCTTTCAGCTTCAATTTCTTCAATAGTAGAAAATGTAGCTTTACAATCAGAGGTTAAGTAGTTTTTATGGCCCCAGAAGATACTACCATCCTTTCCAGTGCGTTTAACCAGTTCTTGACCACACTTAGGACAAATGATTTGATTCTTTTTTTCTTCAATTAAATTACTTTGAGTTGCTTCTACATCAATAGTATCAATATTATTAAGCTCATCATTACATTTATAATGTTGAGGCTTAAAAGTAAATTCTAACTCTGTAATTGATCGCCCCGATTTTATTTTATTTATTTTAAAATCGTTAAAATAAGATACTAATTCTTTTTCAATAGGCCCTAATACCTTAACACCTATTTTTTTCATAGTATAGGATTTTGGAATATCTAATAATCGTTTAAATTCATCTACATTAATTCTAAAAAATCCAGTACTTCTATATTGTTTTAACAGTCTAAACATATGTTTAGAATATGTAGAAGATAGTTCATTAAACTCTTGTAATTCAAACAATGTGAAATTTTTAGAAAGATTATTCAAAATATAAGAATAATCACTATTAGTATTAATTGTAACAGTTTTTTCATTTACATGAATCTTATAACTAGTAAAGAGAATAAATTTTTCAATTTTATTCTTATCTCTCGATTCTAATCTTAATTGTAATAATTTGTCATATACAGATTCTAAAATTTCTTCAAATTTAGCCTTAGATTCAAAACGATCTGGAATAACATTTTTTATTTCATCATAAGAAAGTGTTATTTCACCTGTTCCCTTTTCTTTCATTAACAAACACAAAGAAAAAAATATATTTAACTCTCTTTGTGAAAAATCTTTAAATGCTATTAGATTCATATCATTATGGTACTTAAGCATAGGTAAAAATCCTTGTTTAATTATTAACTTATTCATGATGAATACCTTTATAAGTACCCATCTTATATGGTAAAGTATACATTAGGGGTACCTATATCTTCCTTTCTCATTAAAATTTGAGATATATTAATTGCTTGACACTATTAATATACCTATAGGTACCCCTAACTGTCAATAGAGGGGTACCTATAGGCACCCCTCTATTTATTTTCAAGGGGACATATTGCAGAAAAAGGGTACCTATTTGCAGAAAAAGGGTACCTATTTGCAGAAAAAGGGTGCCTATATTGCAGAAAAGGGGTACCTATATTGCAGAAAAGGGGTACCTATATTGCAGAAAAAGGGTACCTATATTGCAGAAAAGGGGTACCTATATTGCAGAAAAAGGGTACCTATTTGCAGAAAAAGGGTACCTATGCACCTTATGAACATATATAAATACTGATTTTAGAGGGCTTCTAAAAGAATAAAAAGAATAAAAAGAATAAAAATATATAAAAAGAAAAAAAAAGAAAAAAATACAAATACAGAAAAAGGGTATTTAAATGAAATTTTAATGAAATATATTTTTCTCCTTTTTCTTTTTTTTAATCGGAAAATGTCCTCTTATCATTAATCAATTAATCAAAATAAAATGCGAAAATTTAACTCACAAGCGATTTTTATAATTCTGTAGTGTTATTTATCATAAAGATTATAAAAACGCCATATAGAGCAAATAAATCAATTTTAATCGTTAATTTATGATTAATTTTCAGATCATCCCCTACCGCCTGCCCCATTCTTTGGGGCGTTGGTCAAATTCTACATTCATCGATTGACAATACTGCTGCGCTTGTATCGGAATCGATGGATATAGAATTTCTATGATCGCCAGCATACGGTAAACTTATTATGATAATTTACTTGTTTGATGAATTAAACTACCGTATAATATAAGTGCATAATTTTTACAAGCACATATTAACTACTATTTTTACTAGCTAGTTAATATGTGCTATTTTTTATGTCTTTTTGCATAAAAAAATATAAAAATATTCTTATTTTAATATTTTTAGAAGGAATAAAGATCAGAGCCTATAATAAGATGAAGAAAGAAAAAAAGGTTGCATGAATTACAATGTAGATTAAAAGAAAGACAAGCAGCAAGTGAAATTAAAGTTCATTAGCCTAATATATATTTTTATGTTTTAATATATATTTTTATATAAAATAACATAAAAATATATTTACACATCACTCATTGGGTGTTATAATATAGATATAGAAAAAGGTACCTATTCTATTAAGGAGATTGTTATGGAAAAGAATATATTTAAAGAAGCTCGGCTTGCAGCAGGTCTTACCAGGGCGGCTATGTCAGAATTGATGGAAATTCCATTAAGAACATTAGAAAATTGGGAATCTGGCAATCGGATTCCGCCTAAATATGTGGAACGCTGGGTATTAAAGGAGTTGAAAGAAATTGAATCAAGAATTAGAAGATAAATTACAAAAAGAGTTAAGACAAAAAGAATTACTATTTGTATTTCCTTTATTTATAGCTTTTTTGGTAATTACTGCTTTTCTAAATTATCCAGTTGTTAGAATTGGGGTAGCATTAATCTTTGTTATTCTATATGGTAGAAAACGATTAGAATTAAAAAAACAAGGTTTACAAGGTGGTAAATTAATGAACCTTATTTTTGATCATTGGAAAGTATCATTAAGTATTTTTATTAGTATTTGTGCTATTTCATTACTTATATAATTGAAAGGATATTTTGATATGGATATTACACCTGCATTAGATAGTTTTGATTTACATCCAGAACTTAAAAACGGCACTAAAAATAAAGATAGTACTAAAAAAGAGAATAAGAAAAAAACAGTAAAAAAGAATACAACAAAAGGAGAATAAAAATATATGGCTTCTTTAGATAATACAAAAATTAATGAAATTAGATTTATTAATACTTTTTTTGATCGAAGAATTAAAAATAAACTTAGTATTTATGTAGATGATTTAGAGAAATTAGAAAAAATAGAATCTAATAAGATTAAACGTGATATTCGTATATTTGTTAGTACTGTTTTTGGATGTATTGTAATAGGATCAGTTTTAAAAAAATGGGGATATAATATTACGGCAGAATGTTTACTTATTTGTTTCATTATTTTACTTGCAACTGTTTGTGGAAAGCGTATTGCAGAAATAAATACAAGTAATACAATAATCAACTCATTTAAAAATTATATAATTTTACAGTTATTACATCAAAATGATGTTATTACTTTTAAACAGCCGATAGATGATATAGAATTTAGTTTTGTTTATGATGTATTAGATGAAATACATTTATTTGATTCATCAATTTATATAATTGATCATATCGGTTATACTGCTGATAAAAAAATTGAATCTATTAGTCTTAAAAATGTTGATTCTGAAAAGTTAAAGAAAATAATAAATTTAAATGCAATTACTAACTTTTCATATGCACCTATTTAATGTATTAGCATATACAGATCTAACTTATATGATTTGTATATGCTATATTTTTATATTTTTAAACATAAAAAAACATAAAAATATGTTGTAAAATCACCCATTGAGTGATATAATAGAGATATAAAAAAGATACATTATTTATATAGGAGGTTATCATGAGCAAGTTAGGGGATTATATTAAACAACAAAAAGAAAAAGATATTGAACGTTTTTTTGGTAAAGTTAATCATACATCAAATAAATACTTTACATTCAACAGAATTATTAATGATGATGAAATCA
>ERZ773263.361-NODE-361-length-32694-cov-3.981525_pt1 | contig 32694 bp, 29 predicted proteins | sample MGYA00511076_ERZ773263 | MGnify/ENA primary metagenome ERZ773263 (study PRJEB29015, sample SAMEA2738155) | human oral metagenome | biome: human oral; feature: human-associated habitat; material: saliva | place: China | collected 2195 ... | reverse complement strand
CTCGGGTCGCCAGGCATTATCCAGCGCGAAAGCAGACAAGCCGGGACTCAGGGACACCGCCCAGCGCTGGCGGTCGTTCGGCTGCTGTGGAATGAACATCACCGCAGCTAACTCGGGCAGTTCCTGCACCTCAACGCCCTGAGTGAAAGCCACACCCGGCATGGTGTGATCCACCGCAGCCCCCAGCATGAGCATGGCGGCGTGGGTGAGTCGATCGGGTAGGCGGGCGAGCCAGGCGTCTTTATCCGCAGGTGCGGTGGGCATGGGATGGTGCTCGTGGATGTACCAGCTCAGCTGCTCAAGCTGCTCGGCCTCCGAGAGGTTGCGGTCCTGGCCGCCAACGTGAAAGTCACGGCCTGTGGAATCGTCATGCACAACATCATTCATGGCGGGCTACCAGATGGTCACTCGATCGTTGGGGGCGATCCACGTTCCGCTTTCAGGATCAACGTCAAAGGCATCGTAGAATTCCGCGACGTTGGCGGCGATGATGTTGCAGCGGAACTCAGCGGGGGAGTGTGGGTCCACCGCTAGGTACTGCGTGGCCAGTTCTGGGCGGATCTTGGTGCGCCAGATGCGTGCCCAGGAGAGGAAGAGGCGTTGGAGGCCGTTGTATTCCACATCCTGCATGGAAGGGTCGGACCCGGCGATGTCCACCTTCATGCGTTCGGTGGTGGAGAAGTCTTTGCCATGGTCAGCCAGGTATCGTTTGTACGCCACCACGGCAATACCTAAACCGCCAAGGTCGCCAATATTTTCACCTAGGGTGAACTTGCCGTTCACACCCTTGGAATCCGTGTCAGCGAGCACTGCGGGAACTTTGCCATCGAACTGTGTGACAAGTTTTCCAGTGAGTTCTTCAAAGGCTGTGCGGTCCTTGTCAGACCACCAGGAGTTGAGGTTGCCATCGCCGTCGTACTGGCTGCCTTGGTCATCAAATCCGTGGCCAATTTCGTGGCCAATCACCGCGCCGATAGCGCCGAAGTTAGTGGCTGCATCGGCATCGGGGGAATAGAACGGAGGGCGGAGGATGGCTGCGGGGAAGGTCACGTCGTTGAGCACGGGATGGTAGAACGCATTAACGGTTTGCGGGGTGGTCACCCATTCGTCGCGATCTACTGGTTTGCCCAGTTTCCCCAGCTCATAATCGTGTGTAAACGCGGACCCTGCGCGGGCGTTAGCCACCAGGGAAGCACCAGAGGGGTTGAAGGACAGTCCTTCAAAGCTGCGCCACACCTCTGGGTAACCGATTTTCGCACGGAATTTAGACAGTTTGACCAGCGCTTTTTCGCGGGTTTCCTCCGTCATCCACGGCAGTGCGGAGATGCGCTCTTTGTAGGCGGCGAGTAGGTAATCCACCAGCTCCAGCATGTGGGCTTTATATTCAGGGGCGAAATGCCGGGCTACGAACTCTTGGCCGATTTCTTCACCCACATGATTTTCCGCCAAGCCTACGCCGCGTTTCCAGCGTTCCCGCTGCTCGGTCGCGCCGGACAGTTTCGTGCCATAAAAATTAAAGTTCGTGCGGGAAATGTCGTCGGCGAGCAGCCCGGCGCGGTTGAGCAGGATGTGCCAGGTGGCCCAGAGTTTCCAATCCCCAAGGCGATCCTCGGTGAACAGTCTGTCCAGGTGCTGGACGAAGGAGGGCATCATGTTGATGAGTTTCAGCTCTGGCACACCGCTGGCCAGAAGGATGCTGCGCACCGTCTCAGGCAGGTCGGCGAAGTCAGTGGGGTTGAAGGTTTTCAGGCTGTCGCGGGAGTCCACCACGTCCCAGTGTCCTGCGGCTATGTCTTTTTCTAGCTCGACGATGCGGCGAGCGGCGTCAACGGGGGTGACGCCACCGAGTTGTTCATCATCAAGAAACGCCAGCATGGTGGCGATGTGGTGCTCGTAGTCGGCGAGGGTGTCCGCGTGGTCGGGGTCGCGATAATATGCCTCGTCGGGGAGGCCCAACCCGGATTGCGCTAGGTAGAGGACGTTGTTGTCGCCGTCGGAGTCTTTGGTTACGTAGAAGCCTAGGGGGGAACCCACGCCGGTGCGGTCGAGTGCCCCCAGGGCGGGCAGGAAATCGGTGATGGTTGGGACGTCAATAAGCGCGAAGTCTTCGGCGAGGGGTGCGGTGCCGGCGGAGTTGATGGCTTCGGTGTCCATGAAGGATTGATAAAGGGTTCCGGCGAGCCCGGTGCCCTCTTCAACGATGGCGCGGACGTCGGCTTCGGCGGTGTCGCGGAGGGCGTGGAAGGTGCCGTCAACGCCACGGTCGTCGGGTATGGTGTGGGTGTCGAGCCAGGGGCCGTTTACTAGTCGGTAAAGATCGTGCATGTGCCCACTGTAGCGCCCATGGCTGTAAGGCGCGTCACGTGTTCCTACACCCGTGTGACAACTGTTACGTGTGTGAAAACTGTTGTATGTGTGAAAAATGAGGTACGTTGGTCCGCATGGACTTAAGCACTACCCACACACAAGAATCAGGCCGTCGACTCCGAAGCCGCGGTGTCACGGTGGTCATTATGATGGCCATCACGCTCGCCTTCAGCGTCATTTCCGTGCCCAAAGCCACGGCCTTCGATGACGCGAACCCTGTTTCCGGCGTTGACGTCGCAGACTGGCAGCATCCTGATGGATCCGACATTGACTGGAAATCCGTGGAAGCTGACGGTCAAAAGTTTGCCTTTATCAAGGCAACCGAAGGTCAGGGATACACCAACCCCTACTTCGAGGACGACGTCAAACAGGCCAAGGAAGCAGGTTTGCGTGTGGGTAGCTACCACTTCGCGCGCCCCGGCGAAAGCGCAGCTCTCCAGGCTGCGAACTACGCCAACACCATCCGCACCATGCCGCAACCCTCCCTGCCGCCCGTGTTGGACATTGAAAGCGATGACGGCGTAGGCCCAGAAGAGGTGCAGCGTTGGGTGAAGGAATTTGTCACTGAAGTTGAAGCGCTCACCGGCCGTACCCCCATGATTTACACCTATCGCTACTTCTGGTCAGAGCAAATGGGCGATACCACCGACTTCAAGGACTATCCGCTGTGGCTCGCCGCCTACCAGGACGAAGTACCCACCGAACTGCCAGGTGGCTGGGAGTACATGACCTTCTGGCAGCGCAGCGATAGTGGCAATGTCAATGGCATCACCGGCAACACCGATATGAACCTGTTCAACGGCAGCGAAGCCGAGCTTGACTCCCTGGGCACCGGCAACCAGGTCAAACTCGGCAAGGTTCTGACCCCCAACTTTAAGGCTAGCGACGCCCTCGGATCCTCCAACCTCGGAGCACTCTCCCGAAACAACGGTGAAATCGTCGGAATCATCCTCGCGCTCGCCCTTGGCGCTGTCTCTATTGGCGCGCTTAACGACGCCGCGAGCAGCGCCGGGTTCGACGCCGGTGGTACGAAAACACTCGCCGGTGAAGTGCAGAAACAAATCGACAACAAGACACTTCCCGTTGACGATCTCAAGCGCATGGCCGACAAGAACGAATACAGCATTGGTGACCTCATTATTCTGCTGAGCAACGCCAGCAAATAGTCGCGCTGTTTAAATTTGCTTAAGTTCAAAAAACGTGGCGGGGCCCGCCGGTGGTTTTCGATCAAAGCTTCGTAGTGGATGACTTTTATGAAAGCCCCAGGCAGGGCCCCGTCGTCATGCGCGGCGCTTAGCGGGAGACCTACCCCCATTTGGTTGGGGTTTGAATACGGTGCGCGTGTCGCTGGTGGGTGAGGCGTCGATAAGCTGGACTGTGTTGAGGAGGGGGTGATGCGGCGGAGTAGCGGTCGCGCTGGTGCTCATCTGTAGGGGGTGGAAAATTCCTGAGAAGCTAGCGTTTTTGCGGCATCAAAACGCACATCTGCTGCGGTTCTGGCGTGGGGGTGATAAACGCGGGGCATGGGTGGCTTGAGTGGCAGATGTGATGTTTCTAATTGATCACAATTGCCGAGGTGTCTACATGTAGCGTTTGTTATGACGTAGGGTTGGTGGCAGCTCTGATAAGTACGTAAGATCACGCAACTTTTGCCAGGTATATGGCACTGGTTGCCTCAGCGCAAGGCGAGGTTTTATAACAATGAGGATTTGATTTTTCATGTATATCAACAATTTCCGTACGCCGACCCAACGTCGGCACCGTGCTATTGTGTCGGCGCTGATCACAGCAGCCGCACTTGCCATTGCCCCCAACACTGCGGCTAGCGCAGAAGTGGGGCTCAATTCGAACCCGATTCCAGGAATTGATATTTCTAGCCATCAGCATCCTGGTGAAAAGAACGAAACCCTTAATTGGAAGAGCGTCGGTAGTGATGGGCAGAAGTTTGCCCTGATCAAAGCAACTGAATCGGATTCCTATGAGAACCCCCACTGGAAGTATGATGCAGAACAGGCAAAAGCCAATGGTATGAAGGTAGGGCTCTATCACTTTGCTCGAGTGAAGCAAAGTGCAAAATCTCAAGCGGACTTTTTTGCAAAAGCTGTGAAAACTCTCGGTGACGACTCCCTTCCGCCTACGCTTGACATTGAGATTGCTAATGATAACGCTGAAGATCACAACCCGCTGGATGCTGCGGGCGTGCAGCGTTGGGTGAAAGAATTTACCACCGAACTGGAAAAGCAAACTGGTCGCCCAACTATGATCTACACTTACCGATTCTTCTGGGAAGACTCAATGGCAAATTCCCAAGAATACAAAGATCATCCACTGTGGTTTGCGGCTTATGAACAATTGCCTCCACAACTTCCCGGTGGCTGGAAGCACATGGTCATTTGGCAAAAGTCCGATAAAGGTCACGTGTCTGGCATCGAAGGTGATGTTGATTTGGATGTGTTCAACGGCACCGAAGCCGAATTCAACTCTTTTGCATCGTCAGGCAAGCCCAAGGAGCAACCAAAGCCTAAGGAGCAACCGAAAGATAAGGATGCTTCTAAAGACAACAAGGACTCCAAGGATAAGGACGCTTCTAAAGACAAAAACGCGACCAAAGATGATGCATCCAAGAACAAGGATACGTCTAAGGACGACAAGACCACCACGTCCCAGAATGCGCCGAATAAGCCACAGGACAATCCAACGACACAGTCCAATGACTCCACCAGTAATAACCTAGCCCAAGACAAGCAGCCAATTGGTCCATCAGGCTCTGCCGATTTGTCGTCTGGAGGGCTGTCGTCTGGAAACTCCTCCAGTACCCCCGGTAACAACCCAGATCGTACCAAGGGATCTGGATCGTCTCACTCCTTCAGCTCTTCTGACCTAGAGGTGCTGTCCAAGGGAAACAATGGTCTGATCAAGGCTATCCTTGCTATTGCGACCGGTGGCGGCTCTAGGAACCTGCTTACTGATGCTACGAACAGTGCAGGCTTCGATGAAAATAGTTCACGTGAGTTTGCTGACGAGGTGCAAAGCCAGATTGATCACAAGACCCTCCCAGTGAACGAACTGCAGCGCATGTCTGAGAGTGACAAATACAACATTGGCGATCTCACCATTTTGCTGAGAAATTTCAGTAGCTAGGGGGTAACAGCTATTGCTGTTTTTGCGTAATCCTGTTTAAATTTGCATAGGCTGTTTTGCTCACAGCAGGGCCCGACCTACGGTTTTCGTCCAAAGCTTCGTAGTGGATGATTTATACGAAAACCACACCATGGTCGGGTCCTTCTGATTGTGGGTGGGTGGATATATGGCGTTTTTGGGGCAGTGCGATAGCCGACCAGTTACCTGACGCGTCCCAGCTCCCCCGCAAATACCGAGAAGAAACCCCCGGGCCCTTGCCATCGGACAAGAGCTCCGGGGGTCTCTCAGTCAACCAGTCGAAGCCAAGTTTTAGTCGTTGATCTTCATGCGACCAGGGGTCCATAGTCCAGATCGGTGGATTTCCTGGTAGTCGATGATCGCCTCGGTGGGTGCGACTCCCCGGGAGTTCGTACGCAGGTGGTAGCGCTCAATGGAACCCCAGTCACGTCCCCAGTCATTCCGCAGATAGCTGGGCACCTCGATGGAGGAGTTGATTGCCTCAGCAACGCCGAGCGCGCCACCGCCGTTGTAGTCCTGCCATGGGGACAGAGTGACTTTGCCAGGGTGATCGGGCGCGATGCGGTACTCAGGGATTTCGGTGACACCAGCGTAGTGATCGAATGTGCGCTGGCAGGGGAACTGCAGAGCAACCGACCAGTCCAGTAACCCTGGGTTACTCGATCCGATGACGGTGTTCAGAGATTCCAGGGTGGGCACCCGCGGCGGGGTGAATGCTAACCATTGCTCCGGGTTGAGGCTGGTGTCGGATGCCACGACACGCACCACGTTGGCGTTGGCCGGGATCTTGTCCATGGGAACACGCAGGTTACGCCAGGACGGGGCGGGTCCAATGTCAAGCGGTTCGACGCTGCCAGTGTCAGTGACAGTTCCGTCAGGCTGGCGAACACCGTATTCCACGGCAAGTTCCTGTCCGTCTTGGTGCACGCCGCTAATGTCATGGTGCTCGATGCGTCCGGCCGCGGAAACCACCAACAGCGGTGCGTTCTCGTTGCGTTCGGGCAGCTGGTACCAGGCGGTGGTCACTTCAGCGGGGAATTGCGGACCGTCGGTGTAGGAACCCAAGACGGGGACCTTGGTGTAGTCCAGGCCGAAGGGGAGACGTGCGCGGGAGCCGTTGATGCCAACGTCACCACGTACACCACCAGAGGTGCCGGTGGATTGTCCAGCGGCGTCACCACTGGAGGTGTCATCGTCGGTGGAACCTGCGATAGATCCAGCTGCTTCCCCGCCCGAGTCGACACCTTCAGCAGAGATGGAGGTGGGCACGTTGTTGGCATCGAAGCCGCGGTTATCGCCAATTTCTAGGGAGGATCCTAGTGGCGTTCCGTCAGCAGGGGTGAGGAAGGATTCGTTGGAGTTGGTTTCCAGCATGGCGTCATTGGCCAAGGCGCAGGTATTACCAGTCAGCGCACGCAGGTTACCAAGCCCCACTGAATAGGCGGGGTACTGCGTGACAAAGCCTTTGGTCAGCGACAGCAGGGAGAACACCACCACAACAGCCGAAACCACGGCAATGGGGGCGGCGGCAACACCGGCGAATTTCATTTGGTTGCGTTGACGTTTGGCGTTGAGTTGCTGCACCGTTCCTTCGGTTTCGGCGCGGGCGGTCTGGACGTCGCCAGCAAAAGACTGGATGGCGGCCGCCAGCAGCACAAGCAGTGCGATAACTAGCATTACCGTGGATGCTTCAATGTGGCGGTATTGGATGGATTTATCAAACCAGGGGATGCCAAAGCTTGAAATGTACCACCAGCCGTTGGTGCCGGACAGAGAGAAGGCCAGCACAAACAGGATCACACCGATGAAAAGCGTGCGGTTACGTGCGGACCGCATGGCCATGTGTGACACGGCCACCGCAGCGAGCGCTGCCAGCGCGGCACCGATACCCGCGTACACACCGAAGTGGTGAGTCCACTTGGTGGGGGTGAACATCATGAAGAACATGGTGCCGAAGAACACCATCATCAACCGGTTTGACGGGCCTGCGTCGGATCCCGGCACGCTGCGGTTGCGCAGCACAGAAGCCAACACCAACCCCAGGCACAGCAGCATCATCAGCACAGCAAAACGGCGGGTAAACGAGCCGTCCACCGTCTGTTGCATCAGGGTTTGGTAGCGAGCCCATTCCTGGTACCACGACAAAGCCGGTCCAATAGCGGACCGCACGCGTGTGGATTCGCGCACCGTGGCCAGAGTTTGATCACCAAACACCGCCAGCAAAATAGCAGTTCCCGATGCCAGGAATGGTGCCGTCATGGCCAGCACACCCTCAATTTTCGCGCCTCTCGAGGCCTCGGGGCCAGCATCCAGCAGCGGCAACCTGCGGTACACAATCTTGATCAAGCTAGACAATGCCGCAAGCAGCGCCGCGACAGCCATCAAACCAGTCGGGCCGGCGCCCAAGGAGACTGTTGCAATGATGACGCCTACAGCAGCGGGCAGCAGTCGACGTGTCGCAATGGCGCGCTCCATGCACACCCACGTCAACAGCGCGCCCAACGCAATCACAGGCTCCGGGCGCAGGCCATTGTTGTAGACCATCCAGAAGCCCAGGAATGAAAACGCCGCCGTCCAATGCGCCACCTTGCGCGCATTAATCTTCTCACCCATGCGTGGCAGCACCTCACGGGAAATCACCCACCACGTCAAAATGCCAGCGACGAACTCCGGTAATCGCATCCACACAGAGGCTGTGGAGACGTGAGTTAATAAGGCCAGCAAGTCATAATATGGCGAACCAAACGGGGCTTCAGATACGCCGAACCAGCGGTAATAGTTCGCCATGTAGGTAGCGTTATCGGCAACGCGGGCCATGGTCAGCAGGTAACCATCATCGGACGTGTTCGCACCAATGATGTACCAGTAAACCAAGACGACAATCACAATGGCGTCCAACAGTCGAGGCCGGAACCATCCATTGGGCAGCACTTTCCTGTGGCCTTGGCCATCCAGGCGATCCATTCGCTTCAACGCCCACAGTGATGCCACCAGCATGACCAGGCCACCGTACATGCTCATGTACTTCCAGATACTGGGTGACGATGTAAACCGTGAGTTAATTTCCACCTGAACGTTGAGCCCGGCGTCGATAAGCGATGCCGTGTTGGCCGGTGTGTTGGCGAGTTCAGTGTAAATACCCGTCAACTGCGGGCGCTCGTCCCCCTTCAACTCGCCGCGATACTCCGCACCGCTGCTATCCCGTGCGCCGGGGATGCTCGCGACGGTGGATTCTTCGGTGGAGGAAATCTGCAGCACAGCGCCAGGTGGCAGGGCGTTGATTTGCTCGCGGTTCAGCTCCAGCGGAACCTTGTTACGTACCACAACATCCAAGCCCGACTCGGAGTAGCGGACAAACAGACCACGGGTGGTGGCGTCTTTACTGTCTGCAGGGAGGGTGGACAACACCATCGATTGGTCAGGATTCATGTCCTGCAACGACTGCAGGGGTATCGACGCCTCGATCGACTGCGGTGCGTAGGAAATCAACGGTGCCGTAATACTGTTCAGCTGATTCTGCTGCGGCCAACTAAACGACGACTGTGTTTGGTTCACTGGCATGAACGGGGTGAGCACAAACAACACGAAGCCGAGAAGACCACTCACAATGGCCAGTCGCTTCACCCACCGGGGCGCGGTTTCTGACGGTTTTTCTGGCATTGGTTCTGACACAGTGCCATATTTTACGTTAGCTGCCATGATTTATACGGGTCACCACCACAAAAGGACCCACCTGGGTCACGTTCCAATGTTCAGGACTATTTAAGAAAACCGCTGGATTAAACCACACGCCGCGGAACCGCACGTTCGGGTTATTCGGATAAATATCCTCCGCGATGTCGTACATCCAGCCCTTGGACTTACCATCAACGTCACCAGTGAAAATGAAAACATCCGGGGAGCGCCACTGTTTGCCTGACTCATCCAAGGATTCCCGGAACCTGCGGGGATCGGCAAGCGAAGTCCAGGACTGCGTTGCCCACTCTTCAATCACATGGTTACGCATGGAAAACTCGCCTAGCGGATTAGCATAATGGCTGGTAAAAGACTGGAAACCATGATACGGGTAGAACGCCATAAAGTTGCGCTCATCCGTCAACACCACTGTTTCCCGTGGAACATAACCATCTTTCTGGATCACGCGATCAATCTCTGCATAATGGGCGCCAGAGTCTGCGGGGAAACGGTCAGCGCGTTCGCCATTGCCATCCGTGTCCGTGTATGCCAAATCAATCGCGTCATGATTACGGTTCGAAATCGTCTGTGCATAGCTCAAACCGCCAAAGCCCAGCAGAATCACCATCACCAACGTCACCGTGCGGCCACGACTTCGACCCACCAGGCGCGGATACAAGCGGGCAACCCCCACGAGGCGAATCTCTGCCAAGGCCAGCACGCCAGCCGTGGCCAACTGCATGGCAATCAGCGCATCCAAACGGAAACCAAGCAGGGTATTACCCGTCAACGTGGCCACCATTGAAGCTACAATCCAGCCGTAGAACACGACCAATGCCGCGCCCATGGCGCGCACATCACGATCCACAGCGCGGACCACTAAATACACCAAGCCGCACATACACAGCGCGCCAATGACGCTGAAAGACAACATGGGCATGGGGATCTGCGTGCCCTCATTGGGCAAGTAGTGCATGGCGGTGGCGCCCGATTGTGGCCTGCCGCGATACACCGCCATGACATAGGGACCCCACACAATTGCCGCAACAGCAATGGAACCCACGCCAACCGTTAGCAAATGCAGCAGCGGCATCAGTGTGCGGTGCGCGCCCGCAGCCAACACCGCAGCCACCACCACCACGCTGAGCGCAATGGCGGCCGTGTACAGCGTGTACATGGAGGCAGAAGCGCCAAGGAACAAAATTGCCCCAGCCATCGAATACACCGAACCACGAACGGCGCGTCCAGCCACGATCGTTGCGGCGGGAGTGCCCAGGGCGATAATCGCGGCGTAGGGCTCCTCCGCCGACATCACCAACACCACGCACACGTTTACCAAAGCAATGCCCGTAGCTACGGGAAGGCTGCCGCACAGCCGTTGCCACACTGGAACCAACATGCAGGCTGCGGCAGAAATCGACACCAGTGCCCATGGCTGGAACGCCTCCCAGCCGGGCAGTCCAATGAGGTTGGCAAAACGGCCGCCCAACCAGAACCAACCAGCTGGGTAGTAGGGCGGCATATCGATGTAACTCATGTCCTTGAGCTGCATCGAATCAGTCATACGGGTGAGATATTCAGTGCGGAAGCCCTGGTCAACCGTCACACCGTCCAAATATAATTTGGTGGCAGCTAAGGGGACACCTATGGTGGTCACCACAAGGGCGGCAGGGGAGAGGTAGCACACCACATAGGTCAACCATGTGCGCCACCGTGGGCGCTTCCTAGTAGTGACATCCGCATCCCGCGATGTTGTTGTACGGGCATCATCGGGGTTGCGTGACGTGTGGGCATCATGCGATTCCGATACGTCAGCTGCAGAGGTGTTGCCCGAATTGTGCTCGTCTCTGAGCCAGAAATACACCAGCACCATAGTCACAATCAGGACGGCAATCGTGCCAGCGTTACCCACGGCGCGCGATACGTAGGAACCGCCAAACGCAGGTAAATGGGTTTGTTTCAACACAAACCAACACAACAAAGTAAAAAGACCCCCGCCGAAAGCGGCGGCAACAATGCCCACTGTGGTCCAGCCACGGCTCACAATGTCTGTTTCATACGCCTCATGCCGACCTCGGTCCGGGCCTGAAGTGGAGGCCAGCTTCGCCTCATGGCCACGTGATGAGCCAGAGGCGCTGGTAGCTGTATGTGTCATAGCGTCCAGTGTTCCATATTCGCAGTGCTTAACTGTAGATACCGCCGGTGCGGATGTCCCCCGCTCCCCCTGTTGCAAGGAAGCGTAAAAGGGCCGACCAGCCTAAACAAACAGTCTAAACTAGTTGACCCTTTAACTTTAGGATCAGCCTTACGTCCCCAAGGAGGGTTTTAGAAAGGCAGCTTGCGGAAAATCGGACGTGGGATGTGCTGCAGCACCGCCATCACATACTGGAAGGCCGGGTGAACCCAAATGATGTCTTTACGGTCCAAGACGGCCCTGAATACGGCCTCAGCTACCTGCTGGCGGTCCACCGTCAAGGGAGCCTCTTTCACGTCGGCGCTCATCTTTGTGCGTACCTGACCTGGGCGAACCACAAGGACATGGGCACCACTGCCGCGCAGTGCCTCGCCTAGCTGGGTGTAGAAACCATCGAAACCGGCTTTGGTGGAGCCGTACATGAAGTTCGAGCGGCGCACCTTCACACCAGCAACAGATGACAAAGCGACGATGGTGCCGTGGCCTTGCTCTTTGAACTTCTGCCCCAGCAGCACGCCCACAGACACGGCACCGGTGTAGTTGATCTGCGCGCTTTCAACAGCCTTTTCCTGGTTTTGCCACAGTTCTTCGGCGTCCCCGAGGGTGCCGAAGGCAACGACGGCAAGATCAACATCGCCGTTGGCAAAGGCGGCGTCAATGACCTCAGGGTGTGAATCGGTATCGGCGGCGTCGAAGTCGATAACCTCAACGGCGCTGGCACCTGCCTGCTCCACCTGGCGTACTGCGGCATCGAGACGCGGGGAATCGAGGCGGGCTGCGAGGGTGACACGGGCGGGGCCGTGGCTGAGGAATTCCTGGACAATGGCGAGTCCAATGTCGGAGGTCCCGCCAAGAAGCAGAATGTTTTGGGCTTTACCCACAGCGTTCAGCATGTTTTTAAGTCCTTTACTTAGTGCAGTTCCAGGCGGCGCGACATGTCAGATGCGAAAACGCCGTTCGGGTCGATGGCATTGCGAGTCTTCAGCCAGCCTTCCATGCCGGGGTACATAGCGTGGAAGTCCTCTGCAGAGGTGCGGGATTCTTTGGCCAGGTACAGACGGCCGCCGAACTCCATGACGCGACGATCTAGATCGTCCAGGAACTCGCCAAGACCAGCCTTAATGGGGAAGTCCACACACACATTCCAACCGGGCATCGGGTAGGACAGGGGAGCGCGGTTGCCCTCGCCGAACAGCTTAAACACGTTCAGAGCAGAGTAGTGGCCGGAGCGCTGGATGTCGCGGATAATCTCCTTGAACGGCTCTACGGCCTCGCGGGGAACAACAAACTGGTACTGCAGGAAGCCGCGGGAACCGTAGCCGCGGTTCCACTCGCCAATCAGGTCCAGCGGCTGGTAGAACTGCGTGAGGTTCTGCACCTTGTTCTTGTAGGTGCCGGATTTCAGCCACCACAGCTCACCAATCGCGATCATGCTGAGCTTGTTCATGGTGAACGAGGGGAAAATATCTGGAACGGTGACTAGCTGCGGGGCGTTGAACTTCAGCGGGTCTTTCGCCAGCTTCGGGTTGAGTTCTTCCAGCTGGGCGAGGGTTGCCAGGGAGCCGCGGGAAATGGCGGAGCGTCCCAGTTTCGGTTCAGGGGAGATCGCATCGAACCATGCGGACGAGTAGGTGTAGTTCTTTTCAGACCCGTCAGAGTGGAACTCGATGGTCTCATCCAGGGAGCTGGTGAGGTCGCCATCGGCAATGAAGTAAGCGGTTTCGGTGCGGGTCATCTTGATGCGGGCGCGCACAATGATGCCGGTCAGTCCCATGCCGCCGACGGTGGCCCAGAACAATTCGCCCTTAGGGTCGTCGGGGGTGCCTTCCGGTTCGAGGTGGAGAATCCGGCCATCGGCGACCAGCAGATCCATGGAGACCACATGATCGCCGAAGGAACCCGCTGAGTGGTGGTTCTTGCCGTGAATATCCGGCCCGATGGCGCCACCAATGGTCACCTGGCGGGTGCCCGGCAGCACCGGAACCCACAGGCCGTAGGGGAGGGCAGCTTTCATGAGCTGGTCGAGGGTGACGCCGCCTTCTACATCAACAATGGCGGTTTCTGGGTCAATGGAGTGGATGCGGTTAAATGGCTGCATATCCACCACCAGGCCACCGGCGTTTTGGGCGCAGTCGCCGTAGGAACGGCCCATGCCACGTGCGATGACGCCGCGGCGAAGGTGTTCAGGTTTGGAATCGTTCTGCTCTGCAACAAGGCGAACCGCCTCGCAGATGGTCTCCAAGTCGGGGGTGGAAAGAACCTCGGCTGTGGAGGGGGCGGTGCGGCCCCAACCGGTCAGAGATTTGGCTTCTGTGTTGAGGGCTCCGAAGGCACCGCTCGAAGCAACGGTGCTGGACGCGCCCTTATCGCTCGTCATCGCTTTACCAGGCTACTCCCGATTTCGATGCTTAGCCTGGAGTTACACGCCCATGTTTGTTTCCAGACGTTTCGCTTGGGGTAGGGAATGGGGAAGCACTGCGTGATGACGCCGCGTCAACAATGCTAAAAGGGCATGTTAAGCGTGGTATTCCTGCTGTAGCTGGCGGTTTTAGGAAAGCCTTATATGTGTGATAATTCCCACGTTCCGAATGTGTGGGTTTATGGTGGTTTTATGTCCGTACGCGAGTGTGCTGACAAGTGCTTTTGGGCAGGTAGTGGTAGGTATCACAGATCCATGAGGTCGCGGATCTCCTGCGGCAGTTCCTCCTGTGAGGTGATTTCGGGTCCGTCGTAGTTGTCTAAAATCTCGTAGACGCGCACCCGATCCTTGCTGTCCAGCATGGGGATTTCCTGCGCCATCATGAGGGTCATGGCCGGGCTCATGGGGGTGGTGGTCTTGTCCGCTGCAATGTGGGAGGCGGGTTCTTTCTTTTTAAACAGGCCAAACATGCCCTCTAGGGTACCCCCGTGTCTGTATTCTCAAGTACTGTGTGGTTCATGAACACAGAGACCCATGACACATATGCCGGTAACAACGCCCTGTTGGATGACACCTTGCTTAACGATACCCTGCCGTCCCGCATTACCCAGGCCGTCGGTGCCGGACTGTTTATGGCCGTACCAGACTATGTTGACTCGCGGCCGTTGCGCTGGCTGGTCCGTGGAGGTATCGCCGCGGGAACGGTTGGGTTGGTGGCTTACTTTAACTCCATTGACGATGACCCCAACAACGATCCAGCCATCATTATGGATCGCGTCAAGCAGCGCGTTGGTGACCTTGGTTTTGGGGATGGCCCTGAGTCTGATGATGTGATTGGTGATTTTGATTCCCCACTGAAAACCTGGGGGATTCTCGGCGCTGGTGCCATTGGCGTGGCCACTGTGCTGAAAGTTAACGGGGCAGTTAACAAGGTCCTCGCTGGAGGACTGCGCAAGGTTGGTGTTGGTCGCCCCCACACCGCACTCGGCGTGCTCACTGGTTCAGCAGTGTTTGCCTTGAGTGGTCGGGAGCGTTAAATGTACCCCACGGTGTACGTGGTTGATGTCATCTCCGCTGAGGGGGCCAATGGCGCTCCCGACGGTGAGCGACTCGTCGTTTGGCACGTGCAGACCGCCCCTGATGCTGCGGCGGATGCGCTCAGCGGTGCCTGGATTTTTGGTGACGGTACGGGCCACAGCATCGCACAGGCGGCTGATGTGGTGTCGGGTACCGTGATGCTGCCCACGCCAGGTGCCAGTGATCATGCGGTGCTGGAGCAGCTGGGCGTCGATAAGCAGATCAGCGTGGATGCTGTAATCAAAGCCATGGAGGCAGAACTCAAGCGCTATAAAGCTGTGGCTACAGAGGCGAAGAAGAACAATCCACAGTTAACACTTCCGCGTTTTGAAGCAATCCGTACGCCGGACCTGGATGACATTACTGCGGGTTTTCATGGCGAACCGGAGGCACGTGATGCGTGGGCTTATGCCACGGCGGTGGCTGAACTGGTGGAGCAGTGGAACGCAATAGAATCGCAACGTAAAACCCGCAAATACCTGCAGGAAGAGTTCGGGGCGGATGTTCGGCCGCTGCCTGTGGCCCCCTGAAGCATGATATGTCACTACGCTGGGAACCATGTCCACCTCATTGGCACAAGGCGACGCGTTGGCGGAAGTGATCACTTTCCCCACGACGCGCAGGAAGCCGCGCACCCTAATTTTCCGCGCGGCAGTCGATCAGGCAGACGTGCATCGTCACCTCGGCATCAATGATTCGCTTCCGCTGACGGAGCTTCACCGCGTCCTGTCCATCAGCTTCGGGTTGAGCGAGGAACAAACCCCGTGGTCGTTCCACAGTGATGATGCGGCCGTGGACGTGCAGGAGTGCGTTCATCAGTACCTGTCCGAGCCTGAGGACCAGCTACTGTACCGCTGGGGTTTATGGACCATCACACTTGAGACCATCGATTCCTACGTGCGGGATGCCGGCACACCTGATGCGTTGTGTATTGGTGGTTCCGGCGCGCTTGGCCATGACACCTTCAACGTTGCGGAGATAAACGCGCAGCTCACTGGCGAAGCCACGATTGAGGCGGTGCTTGACTCTGTTCGGGAACCGGTGCGGGACCTCATTGAGCGTTCCCAGCTTTACGACTTTGTCGCTCTGCTGCAAGCCATGGAACTGACCCGTCCGGCGGTGCTGGAACCCTCGCTTGTCGATGCCCGCGACACCCTTCCCCTTGAACATGAGGCTGCGGCCCGCGATGCCTTCTGGTCCTGCGTCCTCGCCTTGTCCACGCTTGCCGACGCCGCCGTGGGCGGCAAGATCATTGAGGAAACGATGGCTGCCATAGGCTGGACCAACGATGATGGCGATCCCCTCAGCGCCACCCATATCCGCAGCATGTGCGCGCAGTCCCTGCACAAATTGGCCGAGCTGGGCGCTTATGGGACGCACGCCCTCGCCCCCGTGGATCGTCTGGATATTTACCGCGCGCTACTTAGGGCGTGAGAAGCGTTCCCGCCAGCCCATGCGTTGCAGACGCAGCCACTCCACAAAACCTTTGGGATCTTTGCGTTGAACCAGGAAGAACCAGCCGAAACGGGCGTATTCCTGGGGAATGAGTCGGCGCATACCGGGCTGGCTCATCAGGAAACCGCGATTGCGGTAGGTGAAGAAGCGCTTGTTGGGATTATCTGGGTATTGGGTGTGCATCCGCCCGCCCAGAATGGGTTTGAACTCGTCAGTCCCATCGGGATGCAGGTAGGCGGTGGAGAGGCAGGTGCCAAATTTCAGCCCAGAGCGGACGAGTCGACGATGGTATTCCACTTCATCGCCGCGAATGAAGAGCCGCAGATCAGGCACACCGATGCGTTCCATGGCGTGGGCCGAAATGAGGGCACCATTGAACAGTGAGGCGATGCCTTCAAGGAGATCATCCTCCGGGTGGGCGGGGTCGATGAGTTCATGGCGGTAGCGTCGCCACTCCACACCGCGCCGCAAGGGGAAGGCAAGGCGGTCCGGGGTGTCGGCGTTGCATACGACAGGGGATACTTCCTCCAGCTGGTTGCGTTCCGCGCAACGCAGCAGTGTGGCCAGCACCTCAGGGCCTTCGGGGCTGCCGTCATCGTCGGCGCACCACACGGCGTCGGCACCGAGGGCGAGGGCATGCAGGAATCCGTAGGCGAAACCTCCGGCACCTCCAAGGTTGCGTTTCGAGGGCAAGTAGACACCTTTATCTCCGGCGACCTCGACGAGCAGATTCCGGACAGTCTCCTCAGTGCCGTTATCCACAACAATGATCCAGTCCACGGGGTGGCTTTGGGATGCAACAACAGTGAGGGAGGTGCGGAGAAGATCGGCGCGGTTGTGGGTGACGATGACGGCGGCGATGGTCGAGTCGTGGTCAAGCGGCATGACTGCTATTGTCGCACAGGTGACAAGGCAGTGTGGCGTGGCCGGTGTGTTTAGTTTTATTCACAGTAAATAGATAATGCGTGCACGCTATTGAACATAGGATAGGTGCTGAAATTGTGTCCGAAAGCAGGTATCGGTTCAGGTGAGGGGTGAAAAAGGGATGTGGCTAGGCCACAGAGAGACACCCCCAAAAGAAACCAAAGGGGCCCCCATTTAGATGAGTTTCATATGTTCAGATTTATGCTTTTGGGCATGAGATTTTACTTCTTTTCCGCATCTGCCCCTGCGGCCGCGCCTCGTGCGTCGGTCACGAGCCGTCGTGGATTCCTCCGTACCGCCAGTGCTGTTATTGCTGCAACAGCGCTGGCAGGAGGGTTGAGCGCTTGCGTTGTTGATAATTCTGATTCCAATAATTCTTCCTCCAAAAACAGCAGTGGCGATAAAGCTCTGACCGTGTTTGCCACCACGGGTTACATTGGCGATGCGGTGCATAATATTGCCCCCGATGCCGATGTGTCTGTGATGGTTGGACCGGGGGGAGATCCACACACCTACCAGCCCACAACCCAGGATTTGGCCAAGATTCAAGATTCGAGTGTGGTGTTGTGGACTGGGCCCGACATGGAAACTCACATGGCGGATGAGCTAGAGGCCCAAAGCGACCGTCAATTTGCGGTATCGTCGGCGATTCCCGAGCAGGATTTGTTGCCCTGGCAGGATCATGACGAGCACGGTCATGATCATGACCACGGCAAATACGATCCGCATATTTGGAACAGCACCACGAACTGGAAGTATGTGGTGGATGGTATTGCCAAGAAACTCGGCGAAGTGGATAGCGGCAACGCCGATACCTACAAGAAAAATGCCGAATCCTATAAACAGCAAATTGACGAGGCTGGTAATTATGTGCAAACGAAGATGACGGAGATCCCGCAGGATCGCCGCATTTTGGTCAGCGGGCATGATACTTTTAATTACTTTGGCAAGCAGTTCGGCCTTGAGGTGAAGGCCACTGATTTGATCACTTCTGAGTCTGAACTCAGCGCGACTGAGCTCAATGAGCTTGCTGATTTTATTGCCCAGCGGAAAGTGCCCACGATTTTCGGGGATAATTCTGCCAACCCGCAGGCCATTAATTCGCTGAAAGAGGCCGTGAAGTCCAAGGGCTGGGACGTAAATGTGTCAACGGATGAGCTGTATGCCGATTCACTCGGCGCTGAAGCCCCAACGGATACCTACGTAGGTGTGATGCGCTACAACGCTGACACGATTCACAAGGCTTTAGCTGCTCCCGCCGCGACCCCAGCACCCGGACCAGCGCCAGCACCTGCACCAGAGCACCCTGCTCCTGAACAGCCCGCACCTGAACACGCTCCCGAGCAAGCCCCGGCTCCTGCCCCCTAAGCGCCTCTTGAGTAGTATGCCGCAGAAGAAAAAGCGTAAAAGCGCGCTTGCTGTTCGGGATTTGACGGTTAGCTATGGCTCAAATCGGGTGGTTGATGATGTCTCATTTCGAGTCCCGCAGGGGACCGTAATGGGGCTTATCGGCCCGAATGGTGCCGGAAAGTCAACGATCATTAAATCGGTGATTGACCTCATTCCCCTTGAGCGTGGTGATATCCGTTTTTTTGGCGAGCCGCTGTCGCATAGCCGTCACCGGGTGGCTTATATGCCGCAGGCCGCCGATGTGGATTGGGATTACCCCATCACGGTTGAGCAGGTAGTGGCCATGGGCTTGTACCCCAAGCTGGGCTGGTTTCGCCGCATGTCGGCCGAGGAGAAACGCCTGGTGGCCGCCAATTTGGAGTATGTTGGCATTTCTGATCTGGCTAAGCGTCAGATTTCCGAATTGTCGGGTGGTCAGCGCCGTCGGGTGTTTATGGCCCGTATTTTGACACAGCAACCGGATTTGTATTTGCTGGATGAGCCCTTCGCGGGTGTCGACGCCGCGAGTGAACAGGTGATCCGTGATGTTCTGGTTGAACTGCGGGATCAGGGCGCGACAATCCTGATTGTGCACCACAATTTGTCCACCGTTGCGTCGTTGTGCCAGCACGTCACCATTGTGAATAAGCGCCTAGTTGCTTCCGGCCCGATTAATAAGGCGTTTACCAAAGAAAAAGTCAATGAGGCATTCGGGCTGGGGTTGGTGTGATGTCGTTCATTGACTTTCTTTCTGAGTTTTCCTATCAGCGCATCATCATCGGCACCACCCTCATCGGTGCTTGCGCCGGGGCGATGGGGGTGTTCCTGTATTTGCGCAGGCAGTCCCTGCTATCGGACGTCATCGGGTCCGCCGCTACTCCCGGCGTCATGGGTATTTTCCTGGCCGTGTCGCTGTCGCCACTGCTTTTCGACGCCCGCTCCATGCCGGTCATCACTATTGGTGCGCTGGTCACGGGGTTGCTGGCGGCGGTCCTGGCGAACCGCATCGCGGCCACCACGCGTATTGGCATCGACACGACTATGGCCGTGGTGATGTCGCTGTTTCTGGGTGGCGGCCTGGTGTTGCTGCAGGTCATTCAGCGTAGCCGCATTCGGGGTAAAGGTGGCATGGAGGAGTTGATGTTTGGTAACTCTGCTACCCTCACCAACCTGGATGTGGGCACTATCGCGGTGGTGAGCATCGCCGTGGCTGTTGTGATGATCCTGCTGTGGCGGCCTTTTACCATGATGACCTTTGATCAGACACTCAGCCAGGTGTCTGGGCTGCCCTTACGGTGGCTGTCACCACTGCTGTTGTCGCTGATTGTACTGGCCGTGGTGATCGGCGTGAAAGCGGTGGGTTTGATCCTCATGATCGCGTTTGCGGTGTTCCCACCCGCCGCAGCCAGGCAATGGTCCAAGACGGTACGTCAGATGGTGCTGTTCTCGGCGGTTATTGGTGCCGTCGCGTCGGTGGTGGGCACCTACATTTCTGTCGCCGTGGGTAAGGTGCCCACCGGGCCAGTGATTGTCCTGGTCCTCACCGCTTTCGTGGGTGTGTCCCTGGTAGCGGCTCCTCGGCGCAGTGGCGTGAGGGGAGGGGCACGCGCATGAGTTTTGCCATTTCGGTTGCCTTGTTGGCGGCTGTTGTTGCAGTGACCTGTGCGCTGCCGGGAACGGTGCTGGTGCTGCGTCGACAAGCGATGATGAGTGACGCGATGGCACACGCAGTGCTTCCGGGCATTGCGGTGGCGGCGTTGTGGTCGGATTCGCCAACCTCGCCGTGGCTGATTGTCGGTGCGACGTTGGGTGGCGTGGTGCTGGTGGCGGGCACGGAATGGCTGCGTGGTCTGGGACGCTTTACTGAGGATAGTGCTGTTGGCCTGGTGTTTCCCGCGTTTTTTGCTGTGGGCGTGATCATCATTTCCACGCGAGTGCGGCATTCGCCAATTTCTGAGCATTCGGTGCTGATGGGCGATCTGAACATCGCAGCCCTCTCGCACTGGATTGTGGGCAATATCGATCTGGGGCCAGTGGATGCGTGGATTGTGGGTTCGGTGGGCCTAGTGATGGGGATTGCGTTGTTTATCGCCCGCCGTCCGCTGTCGATTTCCGCATTTGATCCCGTGTTTGGGCGGTCGATCGGGCTGCGCACGAGGCTGCTGCACTACGTGATTATGACGCTGGTCTCGCTCACGGTCGTGGTGGCATTTCACGCCGCCGGTGCGGTGCTGGTAGTGGCACTGATGGTGGTTCCTGCCGCGACGGCGCTGCTGTTCACCCGTTCGCTGGGTTCAACGGTGCTGGTGGCCGTGGTGGTGGCACTGGTGGGATCGCAGCTGGGTTTCTGGCTGGCCTACCTTATCGACGCCGCGACCTCACCCATGATGGCGCTGCTAGATGGTGTTATTTTTCTCGCCGTGTGGTTGGTTACCCGGTTGCGGGCGCGGGCATAGCGGGTCAGTCCTCTGCCCAGATTTTTTCCAGGACGTGCCAGTGGTCGGGGGTCATCATGCTGGCGGGGGTCACGGAGACGGAGTTTGCGCCTGCCTTGGCCACGGCCTGCAGGCTCGTCTCCAGGTCGCGGGGGCTGACGGTCTGGTTGTCGGGGGCCCAGAGTCCGCTAGACATGGTGAAGTTGTCGGAGAATGACTTTTTCAGCTCTTTCGTCACTTCGCCGCCGTATGTGGGGGGTTTATTCTCAAGGCCGAAGTAGTTCCACACCACAATACGATCAACGGATTCGAGAAGCATCTTGTAGTTGTGCCCAGATTCGGTGCGGTCGCCTTCAGCGTCGTCCCAAGGGGCACGAACGTCGACATCAAGCTGGGTATCGTCATGGCGGCGCGCTTCGGCTTTGACCTTAGACAACAGCGATGCCAGGGCTTTTGATCGCCACTGCCCGATGGAGGCGTGGGATTCGTTGATGCTGCCGTCGTTGCGTCGCGGCCAGTCTTTGGCGCCGGTGGTGGTGCAGTAGGATTTCAAATCCTCCTCGCCAAACGTGGCGTTGTCGAACATGAGCTCAGTGAGGGCAATGCGGTGTGGTGTGTAGCGGGTACACAGTTCTCCCACAAGATTGACCAGGCGCTCTGCCACTGCCCCCTCAGTGAGTGCCGTTACGCTGGCGAACTCGCTGGATTTTTTGCCGGACGGCGTGGTGCCCGCGAGGTTTGCCTGCTGGCTGATCCAGTTGGGAAGCAGGGCGTCGATAGTCAGTGTGAGCTGGTAGTCCTTTGGGAGGAACTTCCCCAGCTTATCCAATGCTTCCGCAACATAGTCGGTACCGCTTTCCTGCACCATGTTGGCACTGATTTCTGGAATAGCGGACCATTCGAACGCTAGCCAGTCGGTGCGGCCCACGGCCAGGCTGATGGTATTCACATGGGCTTTTTGCAGGTTAGGGCCATAGTCGGCCCAGCGTGGTGTGGCGGTAACCAGATCCTCAAAACCGAAGTTCATCGAACGTTCTTCGGGAACAACCTTCTTTGCCGCGCAACCTCCCAAGACTGTTGCCGCGGCCGCAGTGGTTGCAGCAATCATGAACTGACGACGGTTCAGCATCCTGCCTCCAGACTCCATAAAGCTAGTTTTGCTTAGCTAAATCCCTCTCAGTCACTTTAGCGGTCGGAACGTGTGTCCGCGCGCCGGGGCTGTCGCGAGAACGGAAGCAGGTAGGGTACCGTCCGCGTGCAAACCCCATGAGCAACGTCGCGAGTCTGGTGAGAGGGACTGCTGATGCGGTGGTTTGGTGGCTATGTGGGGCTTGCCATAATGGGCCGTATGGTACTACCGATACAGCGACGCACACGAATCGATTCCCTTGATGTTGTGCGAGGGATCGCCGTCTGCGGCATTGCCTTTGTGAACATCGCGCCCATCGTGCGCTTTGACAGTTGGGCAGAAAATGCTGTCAGCCACTTCCTTAACCTTTTTGTGCAGCAGCGTTTCTTCCCCATATTTTCGTTGCTCTTCGGAGTTGGCTTTGGCATGATGTGGTCTCGTGCCCGCGAACGCTCTCAACGTCCCCGTCTGGTGTTGCTTCGCAGAATTTTGTTTCTGCTTGCGTTGGGTATTCCACATGCGATGGTGAACTCTGGCGAGGCGTTGCTGCCCTACGCCACTGTGGCGCTAGTGATCCTCCTGCCCGCAACCTGGATCCCACAGCGGTGGCTCGTGCCTGTGACTGCTAGCCTTGGCGCTCTTTCATTGGTTGGTCTGTTGGCTATTGGTGGGGGAAGCGTCATGATCGTTCCATCGCTGCTGCTCCTTGGCTTTGCCTACGCCGTGTCCGGCGAGGTTGAGCACTGTGAAGATGATTTCCGGGTGTTTGTTTTTGCTTGCGCAGTGCTTCTGCCTGCGGTTATTGGGTGCCTGTATTGGCAGCTCCATCCGAGCAGCCCAGAGATGGCACTACAGGCAGAATCAGTAGCAGGTACTGTATTGGCCGCCTTCTACATTGCGGTGATCATGCTGCTCATGCACACCCCGGCGCGGCGTGTATTGACGGCCGTGTTTGCTCCGTTGGGACGCATGGCCTTGACGAACTATGTGTCTGCCACTCTGGTGTTTTACATGGTGAAGTGGTGGGGGAAAGACGTGCTTGGCTTGACGGATGGCACTCTGCGCGACTGGCAAATATTGATGCTAGTGGTGGCGGTTATGCTGATTGTTCAGTCCATCGTGTCGGCATTGTGGCTGCGGCGCTTCAAGCAAGGGCCGCTAGAGCAACTATGGCGCTGGGCGACCTGGGGGCAGTGGGGTGTCACGTCGCAGACTGTGGCGAAAATTTCGGCGGCGTCCGGTTAAAGGGAGTAACACTGCGCATGAAAATTTGCTTATCGCCAAGCTCAAAAAACGCCGAATTTCGTGCTTGGAGATAAGCAAATTTTGCAGCTACTCTTCTTCGCCTTTGTCGCGTTTTTCCATGCGTTTCATCAGACGGCGAATGTGGTCGGCGGCACCTTTGCCTTCGTAGGCTTCCACGATGTCATCAACGGTGCCCACTTGGTGGAGGGTGCCGTGGTCAACCCAGATGGCGGTGTCGCAGAGCTGGGCTAGGAAGTCATTGGAGTGTGAGGCGAAGACGAGGATGCCGGAGCGTTTCACCAGTTCTTGGAGTCGGCTTCGGGCTTTGGCCATGAAGGCGGCGTCGACGGCACCGAGTCCTTCATCGAGGAGGAGGATTTCGGGTTCGATGGACGTGACCACACCAAGGGCGAGACGGATGCGCATACCGGTGGAGTAGGTGCGCAGCGGCATGGAGAGGTATTCGCCGAGCTCGGAGAATTCGGCGATTTCGTCCATTTTGGCTTTCATCTGCTTGCGGCTTTGTCCGAGGAAAAGCCCGCGGATAATGATGTTTTCGTAGCCGGAGATTTCCGGGTCCATGCCCACGCCGAGGTCGAAGACGGGGGCGACGCGCCCGCGAATGTCGGCCGACCCGCGAGTGGGTTCGTAGATGCCGGAAAGCAGGCGCAGCAGGGTGGATTTGCCTGCTCCGTTGTGGCCGACGAGGCCAACGCGGTCGCCTTCGCGAAGGTGGAGGTTGATGTCTTTGAGGGCTTCGACCACCACGACGTTGTCGGAGTTGCGGCCGATGGCCCCGCCTGCTGCGCCGAGGAAGGCTTTTTTCATGGAGCGCGATTTTGCGTCGAAGATGGGGAAGTCGACGCAGGCGTTGTAGGTATCGATGGAAACCATGGTGTTGTGTTCTCCTATGAGCCTAAACCCAGTAGCTGACGCGGAATCGCCATTGTTTCATGGCGAAGAGGGCGAGGAGTAGCCCGGCAATGGTGAATCCGATGACAACCCACCAGTGGTAGGTCGGCAGTGGTGCTCCGATGAGGGGGGATCGGAAGACTTCCATGTAGTGGTAGAGGGGGTTGAGTTGGGCGATACGTGCTCGCGACGCGACGTCGCCACCTTGAGCGGTGAGGATGTCGGTCATCCAGACGATGGGGGTGACGTAGAACAACAGCTGGATGAGGGAGTCGAGAAGTGGAGCGACATCGCGATAGCGGGTAGCGATGATACCGAAGAACATGGACACCCACACGCCGTTGATGACCAGGAGTGCGAGTCCGGGGATGGCGAGGAGAAGGTGCCAGCCAAGGGGGCGGGGGAATACGAACATGAGGACGACCCAGATCACCATGTTGTGTGCGAGGAAGAGTGTGTGTTTCCACACGAGGCGGTAGACGTGGACCGACAGTGCCGAGGGTAGCTGCTTAATTAAACCTTCATTATCAATAAAAATTTCAGACCCTTCCTTAATGGAGCCTGAGATAAAGTTCCACATAATTAACCCCACCGTAACGTGCGGTAGAAACTTCTCTACTGGTACCTTAAAAAGGACCGAGTAAAGCAAGCCCAAAGTGGCCGCCATAACACCCGTTGCGATGGTGATCCACAATGGTCCTAGCATTGACCTGCGGTAACGCTGTTTAATGTCTTGCCAACCCAGTTGTAGCCACAGCTCATGCTGCAGGAAACCGCGTACAAGGTCGGACCATGCGGCACGAAAAGTTCGAGACTGGGAAGTGTGAGTTTCAGAGGCATCAACCTGCGTGATACGCGCGAAGGTTTCCTGAGACTCTTTGGGAACTGCTTTATCTGACACAACCACAACCCTAGCTGCCCGGGTGCGTGAAGCGGGATAAGCGGGCATACTAACAACAGGGAAACTTTTTTGATGAGGAGTGACGCCATGGTTTTTGACGTGGCCCGAGTGCGTGGGCTCTACGTCTCGTTGAGTGACGGTTGGACCTACCTCAACGCGCAAGAGAACGCCCAAGTTCCAGAGAAGGTATCGACGGGCGTGGCCATGGCTTTTCGTACTGCGGCATCAATAGCGATGCTGGAACCGGCCACCGGTTCGCATTCAAAATCGCAGCTGGTTGGCCAGCAGCTGGGAATTTCGCAAGTGGAGGCGGCGCGTCGAGCCATTGCCGACCTTGTGGGGGCTACCCCTGAGCGGGTGGTGCTCGGACCAAATAAGCAGATGCTTATGCGTTCCCTTGCCGACGCCCTCCGTCCCATCCTCCGCCCCAACACCTCCGTTGTGCTCTGCCGCAGCGACGAACCCACCACCACGCAACACTTCCAAAACTTTGATGCCTCCGTGATGTGGGCCGAACCAGACCTCGGCACTGGCGAACTGCCGGCATGGCAATTCAGCAGACTGGTGTCCGGTTCGACGCGGCTTGTGGTACTTCCCGCCGCTCACCGTCTCGTGGGCACAATCACACCCGTCTCTGAGATTTCCGATACCGTTCACTCAGCTTCCCGCGCCTGGGTACTTGTCGACGCCTCGGCTATCGCACCGTATCGCAGTATCGACATGGAGATCATGGGCGCGGACATCATCGCTGTGGAATGCGCCCCTCTCGGCGGGCCCCAAATCGCCGCCTTGGCGTTCCGCGACACCACCATGTTCCCGCGTCTCGCAGCCGTCAATCCTCTCGCACCCCATGATTCCGCCCAAAAACTAGAACTCGGTGCCCTGCCGATTGGTTTGCTCGGGGGAGTCGCCCCCGCTATTGAGCACCTTGCCGGCCTAGATGAATACGCACGCGGAACCCGGCGCACCCGACTGACCAGCAGCTTCGCAGATCTGGCGCACTACCATTACTTCCTCACGCACCACCTCGTGGAATCCCTACACGGGTTGGGCAATGTGCACCTACTGGGCATTAGTGGTGAGGCCGCCGGACTGGGCGTCACCGCTATCGACCGTGTCCCCCGAGTCACTTTCCTGGTTCCTGGGGTCTCTGCAGAAACGGTTCAGCAACGGCTCATGGCCAATGGAATCGTCACCAGCGTGAGTCCTCATGACCCCCTCCTCGAAGCCATGGGGGCCGGTGAGGCTGGTGGATCAGTCACCGTGGGACTCGCTCCCTTCAACACCACCCACGACATCGACCAGCTCACCCGCGCACTGGCATCCCTGGCCTAAGCTACCTCTAAGATCACCTTGCCTGTGACCGCGCCGGAACCGAGCAGCTCATGTGCGCGGGCGGCGTCGGCAAGCGGGATGGTGGCGTGGATACGGTGAGTGATGCGGCCATCAGCAAGCATGGGCCACACGTTCTCCACTGTTTCGGACACGATGCGGGCCTTATCGTCGAGTTTGCGTGCCCGCAGCGCCGTGGCTGAGATTGTGCCGCGTTTGGTGAGCAAGCGGGCGATGTTGAGCTCGCCCTTCACCCCGCCCTGCATGCCGATGATCACCATGTGGCCGTCCATGGCTAATGCGCGCACATTCTTGTCCAGATACTTCGCGCCCATAATGTCCAAAATCACATCGGCCTTGTTCTTCATGACCTCAGCGAAATCCTCATCCCGGTAATTAATCAGGATGTCCGCGCCCAGCTCCTTGCAGGTCTGCAGTTTTTCCGGCGAACCCGCCGTGACCGCCACCGTGCAGCCCAGAGCCTTACCCAACTGAATCGCAAACGTCCCGATACCGCCCGCGCCGCCGTGAATCAGCAGCGTCTGGCCCTCGTGCAGGCCCGCCAGCATCACCAGATTCGACCAGACCGTGCAGGCCACCTCCACAATGCTCGCGGCCTCCACGAAGGAATAGCCCTCCGGCAGTGGCATGAGCTGGCCCTCCGGCACCGCCACGTACTCCGCGTAGCCCCCGCCTGCCAACAGACATGCCACTTGATCGCCACGCTTGTGGCCGGTGGTGCCTGGATCTACCACGGTGCCCGCGCACTCAAGGCCCATGATCTCGCTCGCGCCAGGGGGTGGGGGATAGTGACCGGCAGCCTGCAGGAGGTCGCCACGGTTCACGCCCGTCGCATGAACCTTCACTAGGGCCTCGCCGGGGGCCAGTTGGGGCATGGGTACCTCGGTGAGTGTGAGGGAGGTCTTGTCCTCTGGGTTGCTTAGCGTGATTGCTTTCATCGTGTCCGTCATGACATCGAGAGTAGGCCAAAATGGTGCGGAGTGGGGGTTATCCGCTACAATGCTGAGGGTGCTTGGCATGGATGTTGTTTATCCATGAACTGAGCCTGGGAAGTATGGCAGAGCGGCCGAATGCACTCGCCTTGAAAGCGAGCGTCCCGTGAAACGGACCGGGGGTTCAAATCCCTCTACTTCCGCACAAACACCCCCTGGTAGCTAGCTGCCGGGGGTTTAATGGTCTTGGACCAGGTACTTGGACAATGCACGTAGATGTGTTTGAACATCCTCAATGGCATCGTCAGATAGCGTGGGGTAAAGGGAGCGCAGCGCGGTGCTGATGGCCTCATCGCTCTCGGCATTGCTGAGACTATCTAATAGCTTTGAGGGGACGTGTAGTAGTTTTCGTCGCTTGTCGTTTGGGTCGGGGGTGCATATCACTGACTCATGTCTGATCATGTCGTAGACCAAGTGTGATACACGGCTTTGTGCAAGACCGGTTCGGCGTGAGATCTCCATCACCGATGTATGAGGGTGTCGGGCGATGTCTTCAAAGAGCATCACTTCAGTGGGTCTAGCGGCGCCGTTCGGCAGTGAGCCCGTAGTCACAGCGATGGCGTGGAGGGCGCGGGAAAGTTTGTGAAGTTCACCAAGAGTCACGTTTTTCAGCCTAAGTGACTGGCTAGGGCTAGCAAAGTGCGCAATAATACATCTCTAGAGATGTATCTATGGAGATGATTTATGAACACTATCGACTATCTCATTTCGGTAGCCTTGATTCTGCTGGTTGTTCGGCAAATGCGTCCTCGTCGACTCACAGTTGTAGGGTTGATGTGGCCCCTACCGCTCATCGCCTGGGCTGCGGTGGACTATGTGAAAGTCCCCGAGCTTTCAGGAAATAACGGCCTCATGTTTGCAGGGTGCACCATCGCAGGAGTGTTGTTCGGTGTCGGCTGTGGTGTAGCCACGCGCATCTATCGGGAGAATGGAAGCTGCAAGGTGCAGTCAACCGCGTTGGCACTATTGTTCTGGCTACTCGGTGTGGGCGGGCGCTTGGCATTCGGTATTTTCGCAGAGCATGGCGGCGGAGAATGGATCTACACCTTCTCTATAAGCCACGGACTGCGCCTAGAAACCTGGGGGACAGCGCTCATCTCAATGGCGTTGTGTGAAGTTGCCAGTAGGACGACGGTGCTGCTATGGAAGCGAATGAATGGCGGTCATGCTTACAACACTCGATCAAGGTAGCAGTCAATGCGGTCACGAGCTGTGGTGAGGTGATCAATACGCTCCTGGAGTCTTTTGCGCTCTGATTTTAACAAGGCTACCGATCTTGGGATCGGAGCGGCGAGGCATCTTGGCGGTGGGGCCATGCAGGCAGGGGAGCAGTTCGCACACAATTCTTGTGGGCAGGCCAGCCTCCGCCAGATTCTTGATCTGGCAGACCTGTTCGATGGTATCCTCATCGTAGTTGCAATAGTTGTTGTCGGACAGATCTGACCCCAATAAACCCTGTTCGTCGTAGTAACGTAGCTGCCGGATGGTGCTGTCTGTGCGCTGGGCGAGTTCGCCAATTTTCATGCTTTCACTCTTCTTGAATGCGCTGCCGTGGGCGTCAACTTGACCTTCACGTTAACGTCAAAGTATAGCTTGGGCGCATGAGTAATCACACCGACATTGATCTCGTGGTGAACAACCCCTCGCCCATTGGCCGATCATCTCGGCTTGAAAAGGGCATTTCGCCCCGGCGCGATGACCATCGGATTAATCGCGCCTCTAGAAGGCTTCGATGGCCCCGTCCCAACAATTAGCAACCATATTGAGCTGATTCAATAGGCCAAGTGCGCTGGTTTCTCCACGCCATGGGTGCGCGAAGTGCCGCTTTTTGACCCTTCTTTCGGCGACACGGGATAGGTTTTTGATACCTGGACCTACCTCGGATATCTTTCCGCACTCACTGATAGCATCGCCCTGGGTACCGCAAGCGTGGTGCTGCCACTGCGGCATACCCTCGACACTGCCAAGGTCACTACCAGCGTGGATCAGCTTTCCTACGGTAGGTTCTTTCTGGGCGTCGCCACCGGTGACCGGCCCATAGAATTCCCTGCCTACAACGTTGACTACCACAGCCGCAGCGAATAATTCCGCGATTCCCTCGCCTACCTGCGTACGTCCACCGAACAACGGTTCCCAACTATTTCATCGTCCCTGGGAAAGATGGAAGGGATTGACCTTCTGTCCAAACCCCTCCAAGGCGGGTTACCGATCTTCATCACAGGCCGCAGCAAGCAACAGGTCGAGGATTGCCAACAACGCTGGCGACGACTGACCAAGCGAAACGACGGCGTATTCAAACCCTCCAACCAGGCAACTTACTTCGATCTTGCCGAGGATCCCCGACAACTGCCACGATCCATTCACCAGAGCATCAGTATTGGCCAGGAACCTCTCTTAAAGCTACTTGAACAATGGCAGGGGATAGGTATTGACCAGCTGATGTTCAACTTCAAGCAAAGCCGCCGTCCCGTCGCCGACGTGCTGGCCGAAATGAGTGAGTACGTGCTGCCGCACTTCCCGGCTGGTGATCGTGTAGATAAGTAAAAGTTAAAGCGGTAGCCATAATTGTAATGGGCTACCGCTTTGACCCCAGGTGCGATATGCCATATTCGTATGTTGGATTCTGATTGAGGATTGTCTTTAGTTCGTTCGCGAAATCACGCCGAACACTACTCCCTTGAAAACTGGCTAGATTATAGAAAGCAATGATCATGGATCGAGGGTCTGCGTGGGCTATCTCTTTGCGAAAAATTCCTTTATTGGGCATTGAGTAGGTTGTCGGTCGCATCCACAGTCGCGCGTGATGGGAGACCAAATTTCTAAGCGAACGTAGAGAGTCAAGTCCGCGTTGGAAGCGGTCAGCCTTAAAATCTATTTCTTCTGCCACTCGCCTCCAGATGTGTGTGCTAGGGTCTGGGTCGTTGTCGCAGCGGATGATGAACTCTGTCAAATGCCCAAGAGAAAAACCATCAACCACTGACCACAGTGGAAGTCCGTCCAAGATCTCTTGCACGGTATTAATGCTGATCATGTCACAGTTTTTGGGAATTTGTCTTTGTAAGTTTCTGCAGTTATCTTTGATCATGTCAACTACATACTTTTCTCCATATCTAAGTATATCGTTCGCTAGTCCCACTGCGAAATTCCCGTTGCTGTAAGCACTCCCTAAATTGAGAAAATTTGATGATTCTAGAAAACGATTGGGCTGGGAATATTTGCTGCAATAATGCTTTACTGCATAATGGCGAAGTAGAAGCTCTGCTTGCCTTAGTCCTTTGTAGAGTAATGTTGAAATTTGGGTGTCCATCTCAATAATTTCAAAAACTTGAGATGGCCCTTTGGGGCAGTTAATCATTTTTTGATCATGTAGCATGCGAAAATTTCGCGCATAGCCAACAAAATAATGAAAATTCATCTTCTCTAACCTGTATTTATCTAGGTCAGAAAAGCTATTGTTTGGGAAATAATGTTTTCCGTAAAGATAATCTACTCGATCGTTCAAGCTCAGAAATGGGGGTGTGTTAGCCATACTGGGTCTTTCTTATAAGTAGAGAGACCCCTAAACGATAAGGCATCGTTTAGGGGTCAGGGCCTTGCAGCGGGACGCATATAAAATAGAGGCGGCTGAAGGGGCTGTTGCCACCTAGTCTATAGATTCTGCGCACCCATGCAATTGGAACGGTAGGTATGTACTATGCTTTACCCCCCGCCTACGTGCCTTGCCTGGCGTTTTGGTTTAGTTGACGGGGGTGTCTGTGGTTCGCAACCTGAAATTTTCATAAAAATTACAGATTTTCATCCTCCCACGCCGCCAGCAGCCGCTCCGTCTCTTCTGCCGTGGTTGCTGTGATGCGCAGCCCCTCCGGGAACGCCCGCACCAGCACGCCCGCATCGGCCAGGTGGGTGGTGAGTTCCGGGGCGTCGTCACGCGGCACCCACACGAAATTGGCTTGCGACGCCACGCCACCCACCGCCGCAGCGATACGCGCCCGCTCCGCAACAACCTCGTCGGTGTGCTCCAGCAGGGCATCCGCAGCCGCGAGTGACGCCAGCGCGCCTGCCTGCGCCACAGCATTCACCCCGAACGGCAGCGCAACCTTATTCAGGGCGTCAATAATCTCTGTATTCGCGCTAAACGCGTAGCCCACACGCGCCCCTGCCAGCCCATACGCCTTGGAGAATGTACGCAGACCCACCAGGTTCGGAAACGCCTGCAGGTACTCGGTGGACAGCGGCGTATCGACGTCGCGAATGTACTCCACATACGCCTCATCAAGCGCCACTAGCACCTGCGGCGGAACCTTGTGCATGAAGTCCTCAAATTCGGCGCGGGTGATGGTCGTGCCCGTCGGATTATTCGGGTTGCACACAAACACCAGCCGCGTGCGATCCGTTATAGCCTCCAGCATTGCGGGGAGGTCATGGCGATGATCCTTGGTGAGTGGAACCGGGACAGGGGTAGCTCCGGCGACCTGGGCGAAAATCGGGTATGCCTCAAAACTCCGCCACGCAAACACCGCCTCATCCCCATCGGTGCAGCTGATCTGGACAAGTTGCTGGCACAATGCCGACGACCCGCATCCCACCGCGACATTCTCAAGACCTGGAAGCGACAGGGCGCTGGCCAGTGCCTGCCTGAGCTCCGTGACGCCCATATCCGGGTAGCGATTCACGTTCGCCGCCGCATCGGCCATTGCCTGCACCGCCTGAGGCAGCGGCGGATGCGTGGATTCATTACTAGACAGCTTCAGTGCATCAGGCATACGCGCGCCGGGAACATAAACGGGAATGGAGTTAAGATCAGGTCGAATCATAGGCGCCATAATACCGCGTGAACAGTGCTTTTGGTGGCTGCAGGTGTGGGAAGGTAGTATTGTGAATGGTTTCTTTTGAAGCCGCTGGAGGCGTGCCAGAGCGGCCGAATGGGGCTCACTGCTAATGAGTTGTCCTCTTAACGGAGGACCGGAGGTTCAAATCCTCTCGCCTCCGCCACCCTCACAGGGTTAACTGAATATGCGCCCGTAGCTCAACGGATAGAGCATCTGACTACGGATCAGAAGGTTGGGGG
>ERZ773263.360-NODE-360-length-32695-cov-3.539614_pt1 | contig 32695 bp, 30 predicted proteins | sample MGYA00511076_ERZ773263 | MGnify/ENA primary metagenome ERZ773263 (study PRJEB29015, sample SAMEA2738155) | human oral metagenome | biome: human oral; feature: human-associated habitat; material: saliva | place: China | collected 2195 ... | reverse complement strand
ATATTGGCCGGTCGGCGAGGCTGGTGATTTCCGGGGTCTTGCCAAGCTGAGTGATGAGGGCGAACCGCAAGAGTACATTCACTTCATTCGCACCGCCGGCGGTTCTACCATCGCGCCCGAGGAGCATTACACACCTGAACAGGCGCTTGATAAGGAAGCCGATACCTGGGAAACCGCCGCCGAGGAGACGGAACTACTGGCCGCCGACGGCGCGGTGCACGACCAGGAGCTATTTCTTGACTGCACCACCTCCCCCATGATTTTCGCCTCTGCAATGTTGAACTTTGGCGTACATCAAATTTTGGACACTTTGTGCGAATTGGCACCCGCACCGGGCGCACGTGCGAGTGATCAAGCGGCAGTCGCGGCGTCGCAAAGCGCCATGGACAATGGCCGTGAACCGGGTGACGAGTTTTCGGGTGTGGTGTTTAAGGTACAGGCGGGGATGGATAAAAAGCACCGCGATTCGCTAGCGTTTATGCGGGTGGTGTCGGGCGAATTTGAGCGCGGAATGCAGGTGACGCATGCACAGTCGGGGCGATCGTTTTCTACGAAATACGCGCTCACGGTATTTGGTCGCACAAGATCAACGGTAGAAACTGCTTACCCGGGCGACATTGTTGGTTTGGTGAACGCCGGTTCGCTCGCACCCGGCGATACCATTTACACTGGAAAAAAGGTTCAATTCCCGCCGATGCCGCAATTCGCACCCGAGCATTTTCGCACCTTGCGCGCAAAAAGCCTGGGCAAATACAAGCAGTTCCGTAAAGCGCTGGAACAGCTGGATTCGGAAGGCGTGGTTCAGGTACTCAAAAACGATGCACGTGGCGACGCCGCGCCCGTCATGGCCGCCGTTGGCCCCATGCAGTTTGAAGTAATGCAGGCCCGCATGGATAACGAATACAACGTAGAAACAATCGCCGAGCCGGTCCCCTATTCCGTGGCACGCCGCACCAATGCGGAAACCGCACCAGAATTGGCAAAACAACGCGGCGTGGAGATTTTCACCCGCACCGACGGCGAACTCATCGCCCTGTTTGGCGATAAATGGCGTTTGCAGTTCATTCAGAAGGAGCACCCCGAATTCTTCCTGGAAGCCCTGGTGGCAGATTAAGCAAAGGCGACAACGCAACCAATAACAAAGACAGGTATAAGAAGCATCGCCATAACTGCCCAGGCGCTAGGCTTAGCTAAGTTAAGCGCCATGGTGTTGGCATCGAGTTCGATAAAAGTTCGAGAATCCTTATCGTCCCAATAGAACATTCCTCCTTTTAATGCTCTCGGTTTGTAGTTACTGGGTGGGTAGATGATATCTGCGTGACGACGTGCGCGTATATCAGCCGACACAGCCCACACCAGCACCGCTACAATAAAGGAAAGACAAAGATAAAGCTCCCACGTCTCAACAGTCCACACAAGAGCGCGTGTAACCAGGAAAGATATTACAGTGGTGACACTCAAAGTGAAGAATCCTAATGTTAATTGAGTTGTTTTATTAATCAGAATCGTCCGCTGACGCGACACTGCATCTTTTTCTCTGCTGTTGTACGCGAAGAACTGAGAGTATCCAGCAAAACCGGCCCCTGCAGCGATCACAATGGCAGGACCTAGACCAACAAGAAAAAGAACAGTAGGGATAGTTTTTGGCGCTGCATTATCAACAGCGCCGTCGTGACCCCAGTGAAGCGGCAGAGGATCTGGAAGCTGAGGATAGTGGTACAACGCGACAGCAATGGCAATAACCATTACCGCGTGCGATGCCACATACCACCACAATGATCTCATAGGAAGAAGTCCCGTCATGCCAGATTTTCAAGAACTTTGTATCGCCAATTAATAGTAACGCCGATGAGCAACCATAAATACCCTACCAAAACCCATTTCTGTGGTGATTCTTCAATTGGCATAAATAAGAGAAGCAAACTGGATAAATGGTAGCCACCATGCACGCCAATCACCGCCCATGTCGCCCCAGAGGCAAGGCGTGCCATAGCAGCAAACGCAAAACCAATAGAGGGAAGCAGGAAAATAAAGCGTTCAGCAACGTTCTCCTGTCCACCATTCGAAAGAAGATGCAATAATGCAAATACTACCACGTCTCACTACGCTCCTGAACCGGCGTTCCGTGAACACCACACAGTTTTACAATAATGGTAGACGCTGCAAGAACAAGCGTAGCTTCAATATCAATAACAAGTGCTACTATAATCCGAAGGGCAACTCGTGATTTTTTCATGGAAGCGCTCATAACAAAAGTATCTCGCATTTTAAGAGGACACTACAGTACTGATAGTCATGAGAATCCATGACTATAGTCACGAATTCTCACTCGCCAACGATTCTTTCACCTCCAGATTACGAATCACCTTATACCGCCAGTTAACAATAATCCCCACGAGTGCCCACAAAACGCCCAAGAGTGTCCACTGCAACGGCGATGATTCACTCGGTAGGAAGAACATGATAGTGCCAGATATATGAAGACCACCATGAACACCTATCGCTGCCCAGACGGAATGAGAAGCAAGTCGCACTATGGCAGCGGCAAACGCAAATCCTAGAGGCATGATGAGATAGATGAAACGTTCGACAAGATTTTGCTGACCGCCTTGCGAGACGATATGTATGACCCCGAACGTCACCACACTGAGCGCAACAGCGAGTTTAGTGTTTCCCAGGGAAGGAATTAACCAGCCACGAAATATTATTTCTTCGGGGATAGCTTGCAAAAGGAATCCAAGTCCAAAGGCGAGAATGATATTTGCCCACCATGTATCACCCGATGAGTCTTCTGGAATTCCTTTTACTTCAGCAAGATGTGCGATCCCCATAGTAATGGCAAAAATAATACACGCCACAGCAATCATAGAGAAGAACCACAACACCCCACGACTAGTAAGGCGTAAGTCCACAATGGAAAATGGCATCTTGTCTAGATAACGACATAAAAACCATACAGACGCGCACGCAACTAATGTGGTTAACGTGACGCAGATCAGCGTTACAACGCAGAACAGCGCTATACTTGCGTTTCCGTGGCCAATAGCCTGCCTTCGGGCAGCCTTAACCCAGGGAATTAATAGGGGCAGCGTTGAGGAAAGATCAGCTACCACGAGGATCACAACAGCAAGAATAGGCCTTAAAATGATACTAGATAGCCTCAAAGACTGATGGTGATGTGAGGTTGCCATGCTCTCACCATCCCATGGCACAACCTGCCTCGATAGTGTCCCGAGTCATCGAAACTCGTGACCCACGTCATGGGTACACGCATGTCGTCGCTGTTAAGATTATTTTATGACGCTAAATTATCGGTCACCGGGGTTGTATCTTGTTGCCTTTTCTTTAGTATCTTTTATTCTGATATGCATCGAACCACTATGCTTTCCAGATAGATATTCTCCGCGTATGTATTTTTATGCACAAATACGAATTGTCGTCGCTATAATATTAGTAGCCATCGATGCACTTCTGCTTTATTATTGGTCAAAGAATCCACACAATAAGTTACTTGCTACCGCCGCAGCAAGCATTAACCTCATCTTGTCCCTCGTCGGAGATAACACCATTACGTCAGGCACTATGGCCGTCGCACTATGGATTGTGCTTCGCTCTTTTAGTATGCGCATCTGTTTGATCATTGTTGCTGCATGCGTTATAACGGCTCCCATTCCCCACATTTTTAGACATGCGTCAGCAATAGAGTTGTTCTGGCATGCATTCGCAATGTTCGTCCTGTCAGTACTCTTTTTACTATTGGCCTGGCTTCTTATCTCTTTTGAAGAAAGCGGCGAGCGTGAGCGGAAACTTGCGGTAGCGGCGGCCGTCGATAATGAGCGGAGTGAGGCGGCGCGCATGCTTCATGATGGCATTGGGCAACAGCTTGTGGCGATCACCATGTCTTTTGATGTGGCGAAGGCCCTGAAAACCACAAAAGAACACGATGCCTGGATGGAGGTTGATCACGCTCACACGGTAGCTACGCAAGCGCTGAGGGATCTACGTCGATGGGTGCGTGCGTTGGATCCACCGCCCGCGCCGGTCCCTGAGGACAGTATGCAATTAGTCACCGTCTTGGAGTCACTATCGCAGGCTTTTGCCAGCACTGGCCTGGAGTTCTACATTCAAGGCCCGCAAGCGAAACATCACTTGGGGGCTACTGCCGGTGAGATTTTCCAGGTCACTGCCAGGGAGGGCCTGTCCAACGCCCTGCGACACGGGCACCCGGATGCGCTGCAGTTCACTTTGAAATGCACAGATGATGCAGCCACCCTCACGGTGGAGGATTTTTCCACTTCACAGCAGCGCTCAATTCCAGCGGAGTCCAAGGATGAGGGCTACGGCCTGCGGTCGCTGCGGGAACGCGCCGAGCAAGCGGGCGGAACGCTTCACGCCGAACCCACCGCCGAGGGCTTTTTTCTGGGCGTATCCCTGCCACTGACGGAAAGTGTGTGACCCTATGATTCGTGTGCTTATTGTCGACGACCAGCAACTTCTTCGCCGTGGCCTGAAACTTCTGCTTGCACAGTCCCCTGAAATCCAGGTGGTGACCACCTGTGCATCGGCCGCAGAAACCCTGGTCAGCCTGCACAACAGCGAGGTTGATGTGGTGCTCGCGGATGCCGTGATGCCTGGCATGGATGGCCCCGAGCTGGTGGAACAGTGCCGCACGTTGTGGCCGTCGCTACCGGTGATCATTCTGACCACGTTTGACGACGCCACGATTGTCCGGCGGTCCATCAAGGCCGGGGCCGCTGGCTTTTTACTCAAAGACGTCTCCCCCACCACACTTGCGGAGGCAATCACTGCCGCCTACGACGGCCACCCCTATGTAGACCCACGGGTAGCGCACTTGCTTGCTCTTCCTAGCCGATTTGCGGGGCTGACCCCCACCGAGAAAACCGTGGCGGAGCTGGTGGGCCAGGGTCTATCCAACAGGGAAATAGCGGCGGAACTTCACCTCGCGGAAGGCACAGTGAAGAATCACATTTCGGCGCTGCTGCGCAAAACCCAGGTACCTGACCGCACGCGACTTGCGCTGCATTTTCACACCTAAAAAGCGCCCTCACCAAGCGCCTCACCAAATTTTTGCGCTACTTGTGCATTTTTGCATTCACCGTGTAACATTCGGGGTTGTTTAACTGTCTTCAACACCCAATCCCCGTTACGAGGTGATCTTTTATGGCGCAGCTGCTCTACAGACTCGGTAGACTGGCCTACCTGAACCGCTGGAAAACACTGGTGGTGTGGCTCCTACTCATCGCAGGCATGGCAGCCGCAGCGGCAAACCTGTCACAACCGCTGTCCAATAACTTCACTATTCCCGGCCTGGAGTCCATTGAAGCCCAAGACGAAATCAAAGAACGCTTCAACACATCCGACGATGCCCTCACCGCCCCCACCGCGAAGGTGATCGTGCAGGCACCAGAGGGGAAAACTCTGGAAGACTCCGATGTCAGTGCCGATGTAGACAAGCTGGTGACCAGCCTCAAAGATTCCGGAAAGCTGAAAGACACCGACGAGCTGGTCAATCCTGTCATGGCCGCCATGGGCATGAAGCAGCAGCTCACAGAGCAGAAAGCTGCGCAGGGCATCCCACAGGAACAAATCGAGGCGGACCTGAAAGCCATCTCCCCGCTCAGCGAGGACAAGCGCACAGGCACCATTGACATCACCTTCGACGCAGAGAAAGCAGCGGATGTCACCTCTGAACAGCGCAATGCCATTACCACCATAATTTCCAATGACAGCGGTAACCTCACCACCGCCTACTCCGGCAACGCCTTCCAAGACAGCGAATCCCTGGGAATGCAGAGTGAACTCATCGGCATCACCGTCGCCGCGGTAGTACTGATTATCACGTTCGGTTCCCTCGTCGCAGCCGGTCTTCCGCTGCTCACAGCCGTCGTGGGCGTGGCATTCGGCTTGATGGGTGTCACCGCCGCCACCGGCTTCACCGACTCCATCAACAGCATGACCCCGACCCTGGCCTCCATGATTGGTCTGGCAGTGGGCATCGACTACGCGCTGTTTATCCTCTCTCGTTTTCGCAGCGAACTCATCGACCACATCAACGGGCATGACCTTACGCCCAAGCAGCTCAGCACCCGCCTTCGCGAGATCGGCAGAGAAGACCGCGCTCACCTCGCGGGCTTGGCGGTGGGCAAAGCCGGTTCCGCCGTGGTGTTCGCTGGGTTGACCGTGCTCATCGCGCTGGCGGCGCTCACCATTGTGAACATTTCCTTCCTGTCCGCCATGGCCCTAGCCGCCGCCGCGACCATTGCCGTCGCCGTCCTCGTGGCCATCACCCTGTTGCCCGCCATCCTCGGCTTAGTGGGAACCCGCGTCTTCTCTGTCACCGCACCGTTTGTCACGGCACCAGATCCTGAGCAAGAAAAGCCCACTATGGGTCTACGCTGGATCCGCCAGGTCCGCTCTCGGCCACTCGTCTTCCTTGGCGCTGGTGCACTCGTCCTGATCCTGCTGGCCATTCCTGCCATGAACCTACGCCTATCCATGCCCACCGACGGAGTCACCGAACCCGGCTCCCCCCGCCGCGTCGCCTACGAAATGACCGAAGACGCTTTCGGCCCCGGCCGCAACAGCCCCATGATCGCTGTGGTCGACGCCACTTCCACGCCGGAGGATCAGCGCATGCAGAGCTTTGGCGCGGCCGTCGAAAAGCTGCAGGGAACCGACGGCGTAAGCAACGCACAGATCATTGCACTTAACGACGCCCAGGACACCGCACAGGTCCTGATCACCCCCGAGTACGGTGCCACCGATGAACGCACCAGCGACCTGCTGCACGACCTGCGCAACAACGCCGACAACTACAAGATCACCGGTGTTGGCCCCATGTTCGAGGACATCTCCCAGCGGCTTAACGACGCCCTGCTCCCCTACCTCGCCGTCGTACTCAGCCTCGCATTCGTTCTGCTCATGCTGGTCTTCCGTTCTATCTGGGTGCCGCTGATTGCCACCCTCGGATTTGCACTCACCGTTGCGGCAACTTTCGGACTTACCGTGCTCATCTGGCAGCAGGGTTTCGCTGGACTGGTCAGCGACCCGCAACCGCTCATCAGTTTCCTCCCCATCATGCTGGTCGGCATCGTCTTCGGCCTGGCCATGGACTACCAAGTTTTCCTGGTCAGCCGTATGAGAGAAGGCTACGTACACGGCAAAACCGCAGGCAACGCCGTGGCCAACGGCTTCAAGCACGGCGCGCGCGTGGTCACGGCCGCAGCGCTCATCATGATCAGCGTGTTCGCCGCCTTCATGCTCATTGACGAAAAATTCATTGTGGTCATGGGCTTCGCCCTAGCCGTCGCGGTATTTTTCGATGCCTTCATCGTTCGCATGACTATTATCCCCGCAACGATGTTCCTCCTTGACGACCGCGCCTGGAGACTTCCCCGGTGGCTAGACCGTATGATTCCTCATGTAGACATTGAAGGCGAATCGCTCACCAGAAAGGCACCTGTGCACTAATGTGTGGTCTCCGGGAGAGGAAAAAGCAACAAACCCGCGAACGCATAGCCGCAGCGGCGGTGGCGCTCCTATCCGAAGAAGGGGACGAACACGCCACCGTCGCTAGGATTTCAGAACAGGCCGGGGTCTCCCCCCGCACTTTCCATAACTATTTTTCGCGCCGGGACGATGCGTTTTTCTTTTTCTTTGAAACGTTGGTGAACCGCTGGCTGCAGGAAATCACCGACGCCCCCGCAGACGAAGCACCAATTGACCTGCTCAAGCGCATCATCTTCGCGCAAGTAAGCCTCGCCGATGATGACCCCTATTCGGCGAAAAACGTCATGTACTTGCTTGATCACACGTCGGCCTCGTTAGGGCGGGACCTAAATGAGCGGGCACAGGGCTTGTTCCTGCAACTGGGCAACGCTCTCTACGAACGGTACGGCGGCGAGCTGGACTGCATTGACGCCCACATCATCACCATCTTGTCGTTCCTTTCTGGAGGGCTTGCCCTAAAAATTGGTGATATTGCCCCCTACAAGGAAGTACTGCATGCCGTGTTCGACATTCTGGACCACGGCATCAACGGGACACCGTCCTCTTAGTGTTTTTAGTCTTCGGAGGATAACACTGAGTCAGAAGACAGCAGGTCGTTGGTGGTTAATGCCGACGACCCGTCCACGATTTCACCATCGGTGTCCATATCTGGGACACTGCCGCCGTCAAGCCCAAATCCTCGGGCCATGATGGGCCAGAAGCGGTGCAGCGCATCCTGCCAGTATCCCCAGGAGTGCGTTCCGGTGAGTCGGAAATCCCAGGAAATATTGTCGCGAATCCCCAGGCTGTCTGTCCGCGATTTAAGCAGATGGTTGCAGTAATTTGCGGCCGCTTCGATCTGGAAGCCCGCGGTTCGGCGGTCTTTCTTCTCCCATTCCTTCGGTGCGTTGGGACCACTCATGTCGTTGATGCCGTATGTGCCGGAAGCAGAGAAAACGTACAGGTTGGGTTGGTCCGCCAGTTTTTCGGCGTTGATGTACACGTCGTTGTACCGAGACTGCGGAGAGTTCATCGGCCCCCACGGATCGTCCGGCCCGGCGGGGGCATTGTAGACGGTGGCGGCTACGGTGCGGCGCCCCACCCAGGAGTTTGTCAGCCCGCAACCAGAGAGGGAACCCACCGAGTCGTAGAATCCTGGCTGGTGGGTAGCGTAAATAAGTGCAGTCGCCCCGGACATAGACATGCCAATGAGGCTGCGTTTCCCGTTGGTGCCAATTGCCTTTTCTAGCGGCCCTGGCAACTCATGAGTGAGAAAGGTCTCCCACATTTGTTTTCCGCCCTGGGCGGGCAGTTCTGTTTCCCAGTCGGAGTACAGGCTGTACGCACCAAGCATGGGCATAATGACGTGGACATTGCGCTCCCGCATGTAGTCCACCATGTCGGTGCGGGTGATCCAGTTGTTCTCGCCTTGGCCACCGTCGCCACCACCGAGTGCATAGAGCACGGGCCTAGGTTGCGAGGTGTCTTTGGCGGGTATCCACACTAGCGGAATGGTGCGCCCCATTGACGGAGAGTAGGCGTTGATCTGCCGGATTTTTGTGCCGTCTACTTTCGCCCATTCTCGCAGCCTGGCCAGCACTTCTGGGTTCATATCGATGGTGGCTGTAGGCAGGTGACTGCGGCCAGCAGGAAACATGGGGTTGGTCTCTTGCGGCTCTTGGGAGCTGTAGAGCTCGAAAGTGGTGTTGTCGCTGGATCCACCTCGGGTCAGCAGGGATCCGAGCTTAGGAATTTTATGAAAAGGCCCTTGCGCGCGGGGGAGATCATTGTCTGCGGGGTTCTTCACAATGGTCGGATCCATGCCGTAGTCGTAAGTTTTTTCTTGGGAATTTGCAGGGGTAATCCCAAGTAATACACAGGTGATAGCAATCAGCGATGCCGCCATCTTCACACAGCTAGATGCGTTTTTTACGCCCATATGCAGTCCAGTCTCTCTTGTATTATGACCACCAATGTAGGAATGGTGCAGTATAAGTTCTAAGATTGATACTCAGAGAACAATTTTATTTAGGAGTCTCAATGGTAGATTATCTCAGCCCACAAACTATCACCGACGTCGTTGCCGACGGTATTTTCGCCCAAGCAGAATACGACTCCGATTTCAACAGCACCCTCGGCAGCATCACCCACGTCGATGTGGAAAGTGCTGGTGACAGCTTCGTTGTGCACTTCAAGCCCACATTCGGCTCGATCTTTACCGCCAACGCCGAGCAGGTTGCAGTGCTGAACTCTGCGCAGGGCATGCTGCGCTGGACATCGCCACGCGCTCACCAAGCCCACACCAGCTTCAACATTCCCGAGTTCGAGGGCGATGTCCCCTACTCTCCCTCGCTGTTCGCCGCAGCCCGCACACTGCACGGCAACCGCCCTGCCCTCTACGCACCGCAACGCAACGGCGAAACCCCCGTCCTGGTTCTCGACACGCCACCACCCACCCCCAACTCCCGACGCGCCCTCACCCACGGCATCCCCTACCTACTGCCCACCATGGACATCCGCCGCGCACTACGCGCCTACGCCGCCGCCACCGGTCTAGGAATTTACGAAACTGACACCACCATTAGCTTCAGCGACGGCACCGACCTCACCCTAGAAGACAACCTGATTAAGTGCATTTCCGGGGATTTCAGCCTTGACGACTTCCGTGCCGATGCCTTCTACTTCAACGTTGAGCAACAACTGCTTTTCGACGCCCTGTACCCCAACTCCCCCGCCACTCCCACTGCCCAGTTCGACCCGGTAACCAGTCTGCTCACCTTGTTCTCCCAGTTTGAGGCGGGCAGGCCAGCGCTGACCGTGCACGCCACGGTGCTTGCAACAGTACGCGACGACACCTGGACCTGGGCGTGGGCGAGCAACCTGCCCCCGCACCTGCAGCAGGCCAGCCTGAAGCTCCGTGAAACCGGCGCTCATCTGGGCATTCCCGCTTTCCTTTACCCGCAGCTTCCCGTCTCGCTTGCCGAATCCTGGGGTGTACTCACCGCCGTCAAACCGCCTCTGCAGCGCTGGATCCACACCGCTGTTCCCCTCGGCGACGGGACCACTGGCGTTTTGCTTTTCGACCACCCCGAGCTGCGGCTCCCCACAGCAACGACCGACGCCCTCCACGCCACCCTTCAAACACCCCTACCCGCAGAGTTGGATGCCCGCCAGGCGGTGCGCTCTTACGCGCGGCTGCGTGGAGTGAATTCCTCCTTCGACCAGCTGGAAGAACACGCGATTGTGCACGCCCCTGAAGCACCCATACATGTGACTTTTGACGGGGATCATCACCTGCTGCGCACTGAGCTGCCTGTATGATAGACCAGTGAATCCAGCAACGCAGCTACTCGACGCCACCCTCGTGATCGGTGGCGCGCCCATCCTCTGGCGTGAGATCATCGGCAACGTCTTCGGCCTGGCCAGCGCCTACGGCGGCATGAAACGCGTGGTCTGGGCGTGGCCCATCGGGATTGTGGGAAACCTGCTGCTACTCACCGTCTTCCTGGGTGGGGTGTTTAACACGCCTCAAAACCTGGATCTTTACGGCCAGGCTGGACGGCAAGTCATGTTCATGATTGTCAGCGCCTATGGCTGGTATCAATGGTCGACCGCACGACGCCGTGGCCTGCGCGAATGCCAAGACACAGACCCGTCGCGGTCCATTGTCAGCACCCCCGCCGAAGACTCCATCGCTGTGCAGCCCCGCTGGGCACGCCCCCGCGAACGTGTTGGCATGGTTACCTTTTTGATTGTGGGCACCCTGGTGTTCGCTGGGGTGTTCACTGCGCTGGGCTCATGGGGTCCTTGGGCCGACGCCTGGATTTTCACCGGCTCTATCCTGGCGACATACGGCATGGCGCGCGGCTGGACGGAATTCTGGCTCGTTTGGATTGGCGTGGACATTGTCGGGGTGCCACTTCTCCTCGCCGGAGGCTTCTACCCCTCAGCTGTGCTGTACATCGTCTATGCATTCTTTGTTCTCTGGGGCTTCGGCGTGTGGCTGCGCGTGCAACGGCGAGGCGCGGGAGTGGCGGAAGTGACGGCGGCAAGCACGGCGTCGTAAAAAGGCGTCGTAAAGCGGAATGCTGGCCGGGCGCGCCACTCGACCTGCTCTGCGACCTGGAGTTTGTCAGAAATTGTGGTAGTTTCTCAAAAACCTCATCATTCTCTGACATCACCCCTCCTAAAAGCCCAGGTCAAAAGATACTACCTGTCAGGGATTGAGGTACTTGGCAAAGAAAGTACCTCAATCCCTGACATCGCACTAGAACCCTAACTGGTCACCCCTCTGCAGTAAGTCTCGATACGCCACACCACTGAACACCTCCCAAGCTGTGTAGTTGAGCACAATGTATCCAGCATTACTAAGGCCGTCGGTGCGTCGCTTTTCCTTCCGCAACTTGATGTTTTTCTCGTCATCGGTGATGCCGTACTTGCCTAAACCAGAGACCTCAATAAGATAACGCGTGCGTTCAACTTGAAAATCTGCACGTCGCAGGGTTCCACGACTATCCATAATGGATGGCTGTGGCGTGAGCCTAAGCCGACCGTCCTTGCGTGCCTGCGCCAGCAGAAACGCCTCCGGCGCTGATTCGACTCGCGAATCAACCGCCCGTAAGACCTGTTCTACGAGATCAGTCACCCCAAGCGATGGCATCAGCGCGGACCTAATGTCCTCCGGTGTGCAGCGATTATTGCGAAAAGCCCACGTCATTGCCATAAAACATGCTTCGAACCCGTGGAAACGAGCAAGGTCAATGATGGTGCGCGGAATGCTGGTCACCGTCGCCCGCTGACCAGTGATTCGGTGTCCCTGAGGCAATCTTCCCCGAAAGCGCCTGCCCATTTCCTGGGGTCTCACTCGTCCTTGAGTCACGTAGTACTCCACCGGAGCATCATCGACTATGTACACCCACGCTCCCCAAAGAGCAGCCGCCGAGATTCCGGCCAGAATATGCGTCCCGCTCGCACCGACCGCCAACGCGCTCAGACGGTGCCGCTCCCAGGGCGGTGCCTCGGCAAACACCTCCGCAGGCACATATGCCCCAGGGGCCAGTTTCAGGTACTCACCCGATCGACGTTTTCTACTGAGCTGTTGCCACTCCGCAGCCGAAAGCTCCCGAGAAAAAACCAGCCCACTTATCTCCCCCACAAAATCCCCCCGAAAGCCCGAACCCCGAAAACCTACAACTTAGGACAAAATCGTACGGTACGTGCGCACGTCTACGTCCTTGTAGTCAGATGGGGTGAACTCAGCATCGTGGGTTTTGTCGACGAGCACGGCGCGCACGCCTTCCGGGAAATTGGGTTCCCGCCGAAGCTCCGAGCCAATGGCGTTTTCGTTTTCCAGGGCCACACGCAGGGACGAAACCTCAAGGTTGGCGTTGAAAAGTTCGACGGTAGCAACCACGGAACTCGGGTTGGCGTCGCGCATCAAACCGTGCACCAGCTCCACAAATTCCGCGTTGGCGCACTCCGACAATGCTGCGGAAATGTCCGCCCAGGTGGGGTGCCCGAAGCACTCTTCGATCTCGGGGAGCCATACCGCCAGTTCAGACTCCCCGGTAGGTTGAGTGCTGAAGCGTTCAAGGGCGTCGTCAAGCGATTCGGCGATGACAGTGTCCATGAATTCGCCGAGGTCTTCGGAGGGTACGTAGTCCGTGGCCAAGCCGCTCCAGAGCATGTCGGCGGGGCTGAATCGCCAGCCGGTGAGTAGCGCAAAACTCGCAAGCGCGGGTATGGGGCGGCCGGGTTCGCCGACCATGCGCGCCATCATCCAGGTCATGCCGACGTCGGGGCTGAAGCCGATAACCATTTCTGGCATGGCGGCGAGTGCGTTTTCTGTGATCACGCGGTGCGAGCCGTGCGCGGATATGCCTAAGCCGCCGCCCATGGCAACCCCGTCGATGAGTGCAACCACGGGTTTCGGGAAGTTGGCCAGTGCATTGTTCATCTCGTATTCGTCGAGGAAGAACTTGTCGCCGGCCTTGTAGGAACCGCCGGTGATTTCCTCACGAACCAGCCTGACATCACCACCGGCGCAGAACGCTTTCGGCGAGCTGGAATAGATGATCACGCGGTGCACGTCCGGGTCGTCGGCCCATTTCTCCAGGGCGTCCGTAATCAGGTCCACCATTCGGGGGTTGAGGGAGTTCAGGGCTTTGGGGCGGTTCAGCTCAAGCAGCCCTGTGCTATTGCGGACGGAAACATTGACTGGACACACACTCATACTCATAGTGTCGCACAACACTTTTTAGTCCGCTATAGATATGCGTTACTTTTTGCGTTTCTTGTGCCCCTTCTTACCCCGTTTGCCCTCGCGCTTCTCGACGCCCGCGTTTTCCACACGTCGCCTCTCCAGATGCTCCGCCACGTCTGGAACATAGCGGAAATCCGACCGAGGTGGGCGTTCGTAGTCCTGAGTAGACACCGGACGCTCCGGGATCTCCGGCAGGGGGCGGTTAATCTTCTCGTACGGAATCGTGGACAGTAGGTGATTGATCACATTAATGCGGGAGCGCTTCTTGTCCTCCGACTCCACGATGTACCACGGCGCCGATGGAATATCCGTGTGGATAAACATCTCGTCCTTCGCCCGGGAGTAGTCCTCCCAGCGGGTAATCGACTGCAAATCCATGGGCGACAGTTTCCACCGCCGCAGCGGATCCTCCCGGCGCGAGGTAAACCTGCGAACTTGCTCTTCATCTGACACGGAGAACCAGTATTTGCGCAGCATAATGCCGTCTTCGGTGAGAAGCCGTTCAAAAATCGGGGCCTGGTGCAAAAATCGCCGATACTCCTGCGACGTGCAGAAACCCATGACGCGTTCCACCCCGGCGCGGTTGTACCACGAGCGGTCAAAAATAACGATCTCCCCAGCCGTGGGCAGCTTTTCCACGTACCGCTGAAAGTACCACTGCCCCTGTTCCCGGGAACTGGGCGCGGGCAGAGCCTCAATGCGGCAGGTTCGGGGGTTCAAATACTGTGTGATGCGTTTAATGGCGGACCCTTTGCCCGCAGCATCACGGCCTTCCATGATGACCACGATGCGCGCCCCGGTTTCCACCACCCATTGTTGCATGTCCACCAGTTCTGCCTGGAGGCGTTTCAGCTCTTCCTCGTAGGCTTGTTTCTCAAGCTTCGGCGGCTTTGTGGAACTTTTGGAACTGCGTTTTAGGTCACTGTTTCCCATAGGGTTAGCGTACTACCAAGGTAAGACATCGGGCGTGGCGGGGGCTGCCCCTCCGCGCCCCCGATGACACCCCTGAGCTGCCGCGTTAGTTGACCTTAAACTCCGCCATTTCGTCCCACTCCGTCTTACCGGGAATGAGCGTATTGATGATGGTCGGGGTTTCCACCAGCAAGGTCGGGAACAACTCGGTGGCTTTCTTGAAATGCTCGGAGTTCACGTGCGCCTCCGCCGCGTCATCCTGGAAGCCCTCTACCAGCACGTATTCGTCAGGACGGTCGGTGGAGCGGTACCACTCGTAGAACAGGCAACCCGGCTCGGCGCGGGTGGCATTGGTAAATTCGGCGGCCTCATCGCGGAACGTCTCAACATACTCTGGACGGACCTTGAACTTCACGTTGATCAAAATCATGCCGCCAGTATAGTGGGGTCGTGGCAACGCACCAGGCCCGATTAACGACGCCCCGACTTCCGTCCCACTTATCCCTCCAGCTGCTCCCCCAGCTCCATCCATTCCATTTCCAGGGTTTCTATCTCGTCGCGAACACCGGCTAGTTCGGTATTCAGTTCGTTGAGGGCATCCATGTCAGTGGCCACCTCGGCCATTTTCGCGGTGATGCCCTGCTCACGTTCCTGGAGTTTAGTGATTTTGCGTTCCAGCGACGTCATGGCCTTGCGGGTTTTGTGGTCGGCGGCCGCATCGCGCTTCTTTTCGGCCACCGCAGCGCTACCACCACCAGCAATGACGCCAGAACCAGCCATGTCCCGCCGCCTGCGCAGATATTCATCAATGCCGCCGGGAAGGTTGGTCAGGCGCCCATCGCCAAACAAAGCCCAGGTGGAGTCGCAGATGCGCTCGATGAGGTAGCGGTCGTGGGAAATGACCACCAGTGTTCCAGGCCAGGAATCCAGGAGGGATTCCAGTTCTTGCAGGGTGTCAATGTCCAAGTCGTTGGTCGGTTCGTCGAGCAGCAGCACATTGGGTTCGGCCATCAGCACGCGGGTAAGTTGCAGGCGTCGGCGCTCACCACCGGAAAGGTCACCGACGGGCGTGCGCTGGCGTTTCGCGGAAAAACCCAATCGCTCCGCCAGCTGGGAGGCGCTGAGTTCCTTCTTTCCGAACTGTACGTAGGAGGCGACGGATTCCACGGCGTCGAGAAGCCGCATGGTGGGGTCTAGGTCGTCGAGTTCCTGGCGCAACCACCCGAGCCGCACGGTTTTCCCTTCGATGCGGCGGCCCGTACCGAGGGCGTATTCCCCTGCCAGCACGCGCAGAAGTGTGGTTTTACCGGAGCCGTTGACGCCTACGAGGCCGATGCGTTCGCCGGGGGCAAGCCGCCAAGTCAGGTCGCGCACGAGGTCGCGACCGTCGGGCTTGGCAATATAGGCATCCTCCAGCTCAATAACCACTTTCCCCTGGCGCTGTTTAGAAAAGGCCATGAGCTCCACGGTGTCGCGGGGTGCCGGGACGTCGGCAATGAGTGCTTCGGCGGCTTCGATGCGGTAGCGCGGTTTCGAGGTGCGGGCGGGGGCACCGCGCCGCAGCCACGCGAGTTCCTTGCGCGCCAGGTTTCGACGCCGCTGCTCCACCGCGTCGGCCTGCCGCGCACGTTCGGCCCGCGCGTACACCCAGTCGTTGTAGCCACCCTCGTAGGTGTCCACCCTGCCGTCGTGCACCTCCCACGTGCGGGTGGCCACGGTGTCCAGGAACCAGCGGTCGTGCGTGACCACCACCAGCGCCGCCTTAGTTTTCAGCAGGTAGTCGGCCAGCCACTGCACCCCTTCCACGTCGAGGTGGTTGGTCGGTTCGTCCAGCACCAGCAAATCCAATTCCTGCACCAACGCCGCCGCAAGGTTGGTGCGCCGCCGCTCCCCACCGGCCAGCTGCCCTACTTTGCTATCCAACCCGAGTTCGGTGATCCCCAGGCCGTCCAGCACGTCACGCACGCTGCTTTTCGACGCCCACTCGAACGTCTCCACCCCCAAAGGCTTCAGCACCACGTCGGCCACCGTGTCCTCTGGATTCAGGTTGGCTTCCTGCGTGACCATGGCCACCCTGATGTCGTTCATCTGGGACACGCGTCCCTCATCGGGTTGCTCCCGGCCGGTGAGCACCTTCAGCAGGGGGGATTTGCCGCCGCCGTTCAACCCGACCACGCCGATGCGGTCGCCGGTCTGCACGCCCAGGCTCACCCCATCAAGCAGGGTTTTCAAACCAAAGGACTTAGAGACGTTTTCTACGCTGACAAGATTAGCCACAGTACTGTTTAGCTTTCGTTGGTGATCAGATGCGCCCCGGCGACGGGGCCGTAAGTGGTGTAGATGGCATCGGCAACTTTTTCTGCGCGAAGCCTAGCCGCAACCTGCTCCGCATGTGTCGCATCCCTACACAAAAACGCGCAGGTGGGGCCGGAACCGGACACGATGCCATTCAGCGCCCCGGCCTGGATTCCGGCGTCCAGAATATCCTGCAAACCGGGCCGCAGTGCCACGGCCGCCGCCTGCAAATCGTTGGCCAGATGCGGGGCGACCTGTTCCGGGGCACCAGTGAGCAAGGCGCTCGCCAGCGCATCAACCGCCCCAGCGCGCGGCAGTTCGGGGTTGGTGTCCCGAAGTTCATCCAGCGTGGCGAACACTGTGGGTGTGGAAAGTCCCTCCGAACTCACCGCCAGTACCCAGTGGTACTTCCCAGAGGTGGGCAGTGGTTCCAGCTTCTCACCGCGTCCTGTTCCCAGCATCGTGCCACCATGCAGGGTGAAGGGCACATCGGAACCCAGCTGCGCAGCGATCTCCTCCAGCTGCGTATTATCCAACCCGTTCAGCACCGCCATGATACGCAGCATGGCGGCGGAATCGGCAGACCCGCCCGCCATGCCACCAGCCACGGGAATGCCTTTATCAATGTGCACATTCAGCGCCTGGGACACCCCCGCGAGTTCAGCAGCCTTCCACACCAGGTTGCTGCTATCGGTGGGCACTTTGTCCGCGTCGGCACCGGCTACCGAGAGCGACGCGACCCCTGCAGTCCCCTCACAAACACTCACGCTCATGCGGTCGGCCAGCGCCAGCGACTGAAACACCGTGGTCAGCTCGTGGTACCCGTCCGGTCGCGCATCCCCCACGCCCAGGTGCAGGTTCACCTTCCCATGCGCCACGGCCTCGTGCCGCAACTGCGCAGCTAACCGCACAAAATCATCAACGCCCAGTTTCTCCCCGCGCAGGGTTGGATCAATCCCGGCACGCACCAGCGCCTCCTCAGCGCGTGACGACGCCCCGAACACGCCCGCAAGTGCCGCCCTCAGGGTTTTGCGGCGCTGGGCAAACGCGGCGTCGATAAGCGTGAACGCGGAGTCCTTCACACCGTCTGGCCACGGTGACGGCTGGAAACGGTCGATGCGCACCAGTCCGGATTCGATCTTCGGCGCGGGCCAAAACACATTCTTGCCCACCGCCCCGGCGCGACGAACCTGACCGTAGAACGATGCCTTGACGCTGGGTACGCCGTAGACTTTCGAGCCGGGCGCGGCGGCGAGGCGGTCGGCCACCTCTGCCTGCACCATCACCAGCACACGGGTGATGCTGGGGAACTCTTCAAGCAGGTGCAACAACACCGGTACAGAGACGTTGTAGGGCAGGTTGGCCACCAGCGCTGTGGGCATTGGTGCGCCAACATCGTCGAAGTCCTGACGGGTGACCTGCAACGCATCCTTCACGATCAACCGCAACTTGTGGGCGTACTCGGGAGCACGCCAGGCAAGCGTGGCAGGAAGCTCAGCGGCAAGGCGTGGGTCGATCTCCACGGCCGTGACGTCTTGCACCGTATCGATCAACGCGAGGGTCAGCGACCCCAAACCCGGGCCAACCTCCAACACATGATCCTGGGCGTTTACCTCTGCGGCGGCAACGATCCGGCGGATGGTGTTGGGATCATGAACGAAGTTCTGACCCAGCTTCTTTGTCGGCCGAATATCGAGCTTATCCGCCAGCTGCCTAATCTCCGCCGGCCCGAGCAACGCTGAAGTGTGGTTGACCATAGTGCCTATAAAGTTACCGCACCCAGGTTACGGCGCCACATGCAGCACTACCGGCCAGTTCGTACCACCTCCAGGTTTGGTGTGATCCCAGTGATTCGTGTTGATCCACGTCCCATCCTGCAGGTGCTGGGCCTGCGATTCCGTGAACGCGGCGGGCCATTTCACGCCATAGTTGCTGCCATTGCTGTGGTCGCCAAACTGCCACACACTGTTGCCCACCGGACGGAATTCCAGGTCGTAACTCTGCCCCGCCTCCAGCACCACATCCTGCGGAAGCGCCACGTCGTACCATGTAAACGAACCGACAACCCTAGTCAGCTTGTGGGTGGTGAAATTCGCCTCTGGCTGTTCAATCTGGCCCGATGCCAACACCCGATCCCCCTGTTTAATGCTCCATCCCAGAGCACCGCCTGTTGACGCTGCGGACGCCACCGAAAAACCACTCACCCGCTTCTGCGTACTCGGCGTAAAATGCTCGCGCACTGGCTTATTCTGGCTGGCAGCGTAGATCCTTTCCGGGTGAACACTCCCCGACTCCATGTCAAACATTCCGATGCTCTTGCCGGTGGTGAGGCCCACTTCCATGATGGGCGACAGCAACTTCTCCCCTGAGCCGTCACGCGTTAGGTCATCCCAGTGATAGTCCGCTGTGTTGTCATTGGCGGGCCGAGAGCCCATCAGGGTGGACCAATCCGTGGAGTTGAGCCAGCGCGCGGGCTTACCGTCCTCCTTGACAGTTATGGAATTATTGCTGCTAATAAAGTTATCCTGCGGCTTCGGGTCCACATTCTCCAGCACCACGTGATATAGCTGACCACTCGTGAGCGCGTTTTTGCTCTGCTCTATCGGAATCTCCGACAACAACTCCTGTTTCGTCTGCTTCTTTCCGTCCACCAGTTTCGGTTGGTAATGCGTCACCGCCAGTGGTTCCGCTTTCAGATCGGGCCTGTGCTCGGAGGATCCATCGTCCGGCACGACTGTGATCTTAATGTTTCCGCCGGTGCCGCTGGCATATCCCGATCCGGTAGGCCAGTAAAACCTCAGAAACGAAAGTTCCCCGCTTTCTGTGGCACGGAAGCGATTGGACACGATTGTGAACTTAGATTTAGCTGCGCCGACCACTGTGTTGCTCAGCGCAGTTTGCGTGAACACTCCTGGGCCATACAGGCGCGACATTTCCTGCGAATCGAGACGATAGCCCTTCTCCGTGACGGGAACAAGGCGGTCATGGCTGGTAGGTGCTTGGCTGGCGGATGGATCAGCGGCTGCACTGGCAGGTGTGGTTGCTGATGCACTTGCCGACGTAGACGTGGTTGTTGGCCTGGTTGTTGAAGGCTCCGCACCAGCGGCGGTGGTGGAACCGACTACAATCCCGGCCATGACCAGCGCCGTCGTGGCCACCTGCAATGAAAGAACTCGCGAGCTAACAGTATTTTTGGTGCGCAAAGATCGGTACGACATAGCACGTAGCCTAACAGCTATATATGCCAGAAACTATGCTCACACTCCGAAAGGTATAACTTTTTCTACATAGGGTAGATCCCGCCACCCCTTAACGGGGAGACAGGTTCACCCCCACCACACCACAGTGCGACAGGGGTGAAATACCAACATTAACTAGCAACGTGATTAGCGCAGTCCCAACTTTGCGGTACATGCTGGCCATGCACCCCAACCCTGACCAGCTTGGACTTTACTGGCCACTGCGATTTGCTGTTCGCGGGTAGCCAGGTGCGCCTGGGGAGCGTATTGGCCACCGCCGTAGGCAAGCCATGTGGACGGGGTGAACTGCAAACCACCGGAGAAGCCGTTACCAGTGTTGATTGCCCAGTTGCCACCCGCTTCACATTGCGCAAGGGAGTCCCACACCGAGCCATTGGCCACTGAAGGCGCGCTGGACTTTGCCTTAGTACCACGCTTGATAGTGGCGGGCTTAGCCGGAGTGACTTCCTTCTCGGAGATGACGGTGTTGCTTTCCTCTTTGCCGTTGACAATACGGATGGAACGCTTAACTTCCTTGCTGCCGGGCGTCCCCGCCTCTTCAACAACCTCGTCACCCTCGAAGGCGGTTGCATCGTCCTTGTAGTTTGCGGGCGCCTCGAACGGCACGGTCTCGCGGACCTGATCAGTGCGGACGCGGTCAATACGCACGTCCATGCCGGCTTTAACAGGAGAAGTGATGGAGGGAGTCACCACATCCTCTGGATTGAGGTTGATATTCCTCCGCCGAAGAAGGTCACCCACATTGGAGGCGGCCATCTGCGTGTAGGTAACGTCGCCGCCATCGTTGATGGAGACGACCTTCGGACGGGTAATGTCCAGCTTCATGCCGTCGGCAGGAATAACGGTGTCGCGCCCCTTGGACAGCAGGTCGCCTTCGTTCACCCCACCGATTTCGGAGCCGATTTCAGAGACGAGCTCGTCAACTGTCAGCGCAGTGGATTTGATGGTTTTTTCCTGACCATCCACCACGACCGCCACGGACTTCGCAGACCGAACCTTAATTGACTCGGTGCGGGTCAGGCGTTCGCTGGGGGAAGGAACAATAAGGTCATCGGGTCCAATTTTAATGCCTGCTTGTTTCAGCGCCCCCTCGACTGAATTGGACATGGTCACCAGATCCATCTGCTGACCGTTGACGTCAATGGTGACGTCTTTTTTGTTTACTACCGCGAGGCCGCCACCAACAAGAAGGGTGGCCAGCATGCTCCCTGTAGCCATACGGAGGGGCACAGAGGTGGAGCCATTGAGGCGGTCAATCTGAGACTTTTTGTGAGTAGTCACTGAGAAAGTCAACTCCATTTCAAGGCCGTGTAAACATCAATGACCATAACGATACGGTAACATTACCCCTTTGTCTAGGTGATTCGAGCTTACCACGGTTGACATGCAGTTATTTTGTTCAGAAACACTTAACAGCATGCTTAATATCGACCACATAGCAGGTCACATAAGTCTCATAAGCAACAACAAAGCTATTACGCTTAGGCCTCATACCCCCCGCGAGGCCCCCCGAGCATGTTAGCTATATCTCTAAATCAAAATCATCAGCCCCGTCTAGCCCCAGCCCAGATTCGACACGCCTCTTGGCGGCCCGCATCCGGGCCACATCAAGCAGAGTGTGGGAGGTGCCCTCTTTCCAATACCCAAAAATCCTCAGTGCGGACCGCTCCAGCCCAAGATCTTCTTTACAGTAGCGCCTGATAGCGCGCATCAGGTCACGCTCCCCCGCCGCCCACACGGTTGCCGACGCCGCAATACCCAACTCTGCACACGCAGCAGCAAGGTCTCCAGTCTCCCCAAGGTGAATGATGGTTGCCCGGTCCGCACAATCAGCCACATAGGCTTCCGCATCAGCCTGCGGTGCCGCAATCACCACTGTTGGCTTCTCCTTAACCTCGTGTTGATACAGCAGAATATTGCGCACGGCGGGCAGCGCCGAGGCGTCGGCAAGCATGTAGTTCACCGACGCGGGATTCAACAGCTGATGCGGGCGCGGGCCTTTGACCACGATGCGGTCGCCGTGATTCACGGACGCCAACCAACGCATCATCGGCGAGGTGGTGCCGTGCGCGACGGCGTCAATAGCCACGTCATAGTCGCCAAAGACCTCTGCGATGGTGTACACGCGTGACGATGTCGCAATGCCTTCAATAACGTCGTTATCCACAGGCACCTCCAGGCGAAGGGTGGTATTGGGACGTCGCCAGGCATCGGGGTTGCGGAACCCCTCAAGCCGGCCACGGATGCGAATGAATGTGGCACTCAACACCTCCAGAGCAGTGACCACCAGCTCCCCTTCCTCCAACCCGCGGGTGTGGTCGGGATGGGTAAGCACGTCGTTCATTTCCGCAAGTTCCGATTGCGTCAGTTGATGCTCGCTCACGATCTTTACCTTTCTCGCACAACCAAAGACTATTTTTGTTATACAGTCTAACAAAAATCTTTACCTGCTGTCTTGTGTCAGAATTAAGGAATGCCCAGAAAAACTCACGGCAGGCCGCCCAGCATCACCCTTGAGCAGATCGGAGAAGCAGGCCGCACTATCACATTGGATAAACTCACCATCCGCGGGCTAGCGGAATACTTGAACGTGAGCGAGATGTCCATCTATAGGCATGTCCGCAACCTGGAGACGGCACGAAACCTTGTTGCGCAGCACATCATTGCCCGTGAATCCCTCCCCGAACCCCACCACGCCGATCCCGAGGATTCTCTGACGGACATGGCCCAAGCGCTGCGCCGCTTTGTGCAGGACAATCCCGGCATCGGTACTTTCCTCACCCAACTCACCCCCGAGCACACCACCGCCTTGAGCGCGATCGAAAAAACCCAAGCCGGATACGCAACTACATACGGCTGGCTCCCCCATCAGGCCAGCATCGTCCTATCGGTGGTGGCAGAACACGCGGTTGCCCTTGCACACCTTGCTCCGCTTAGTCATCGCGACAACGCGCTGGCACACCACAGCGAACTCCCCGGCAACGTACCCACGATCACTTCTGGGGCACGCATGACGGAACAGTGGAGTCCGGACGATTTTTTCAACTGGTCCATGCGCGCCACCATCCGTGGCACCCTTGACATGCTCGGACTACGCTAATCACGCCTGCCCATACACGCGATCAAACGTGGCCGAAATTTCCTCAGCCAACTCTTCTGGGCTCAACCCACGGACCTCTGCCACGCACAGGGCGGTGTGACCGATCAGCGACGGTTCATTCCGCGACCCACGGAACGGCTCAGGAGTCATATAGGGAGCATCTGTTTCAATCAGCACCTGCCCCGTTGGGGCTAGCTGCGCCGCCTCCCGCAGCTCCTCGTTCCGCTTAAACGTGACGTTCCCTGCAAAAGACAGCACATAACCACGGTCCAGAGCCTCCCGAGCAACATCTAGCGGGGACGAAAAACAATGCAGTATGGTGGCGCGCGGTGCCGGGGCATCCGCCAACACACGCAACAAGTCCGCGTCTGCCTCGCGATTATGGATCATCAGCGCCTTATCCGCCTCCACCGCACGGTCAATGTGCCACCGCAGAGCCTCCTCCTGCATGTCCAGAGGCGCACACGTCTCCGATTTGCCAATCCAGTACGTGTCCAGACCGGTCTCCCCGACCGCCACACACCGCGGATCCGCAATCATCTCCACCAACCGCGCTTGGGCAGCCTGATCCAATTCACCCACCCGAGTCGGATGAATCGCACACGCCGCATATACCTGGGGAAAAGCATGCGCAGCTGCCAACGCAGCCTCCGCTTCCGCAAGACCATCCCCCACCGTGCACAGCTTATCGACGCCCGCCGCACACGCGCGATCAACTAACGCTGCGGCATCATCCTTACACGACGCAAGGTGCGTGTGGGCATCAATGAGCCCAGGAATAGTGAGCGCCGGAACCGGAATCGGACGTGGCTTCTTTCTTGACATAAGTCCTCAGTGTAGCGAGAGCGTGACGTCCATCCTGTCAGGACACAGGTGCATCGCGCCCCGTAGCCACAGCACCTGTTGCCATACATGCGCGAAGAACAGCAACAAAGCCCAAGTTGAAATAAATTGTAGAAACACACCATCACAGAATAGAATTCCGGCATAATTCAAACGCCTCTAAGGATGGTGCGCGTGACATTATCAGATCAGCAAAAATATAGTGACGCAAACGGAACTACTAAGCGAGTATTTGACATTCTTTTGTCCCTTGCCATGCTTATCTTGACCTCGCCAATCCTGCTTGTTACCGCTCTAGCCATCAAGCTTTACGATGGCGGACCTGCCTTCTACCTCAGCGAACGCATCGGTCGCGATGGAATCCCCTATACCCTATGGAAATTCCGAAGCATGGTTGTTGACGCCGATACTAAGGTACACGAACTTATTCGACAGCAGGGTGGCAATGCTCTGCTTTTCAAAATGAAAGATGATCCACGCCTCACCCCCATCGGACGTTTTATTCGTACATACAGTATCGATGAACTACCGCAATTTATTAATTCACTTAATGGAACAATGAGCATTGTGGGGCCACGTCCCCAGGTACAACGTGAAGTTGATGAATACGATGCGGACATGCATCTCCGGCTCACCATACGTCCAGGCATTACCGGACTATGGCAAGTCAGCGGCAGATCACACCTGTCGGCCGATGAAGCCAAGCGCCTGGACCTCTACTACGTCCACAATTGGTCAATGCTGCTCGACATGAAAACCATTGCCCGCACAGTCGGCGCCGTCGTCACACACACTGGAGCCTACTGAGCATGGTTGCTACACCTGGGATGATCTTTGTCTGCACCCTTTCCCAACTTTCCACCACCATCAAAGCCGCACACATGCTACAAGATACCCCTATCAGGGGTGGGAATTTTGCCCCAATGATCACATTAGTCACAGAGATTGACAAATAGCGCACATTTTAGTTGTTAACTTTAGCTGAGTTTTATATTAATGTATTGTAGGTGCCAGATAGTGAGAGACGCGCAAAACGGACGCTGCTCAAACTTTCTAGGTTTGAATACCACCCCTATAATGGGTTAAGTTTTCACTCCAGAAAGGTCTTTAACTGCGCTTTTGCAAACCAAACGGTTTGCACCTACTCAGTATCTAAAACTTAATATTTCATGATACTAACCTGTGTGATCGAGTTTGTCGGCCCTCGGCAGTCTCATGAAAAGTCCTATAGGACTACTTCTCTCCGTATTCCGTCTGAAAGGTCTCCCCATGAAGAACATCCGCAAGTCCGCCGTTGCCGCCGCAACCGCACTCGCCCTGACCCTGGGCGGCGTCGCAGCTGCTCACGCTGCAGAACAAGGCCTCCCCACGGATGTTGCCGCTCAGCAGGGCTCAAGCTCTGAAGGTGGTAAAGGTAAAGATGCGAAAGCCGTTGGCTCCAGCGACAAGTACCTAGGCGAAGACGGCAAGCCGAGCGCAGAACTCCAGAAGAAGTACGAGGCTGATAAGGCGGCCACCGGCATTCAGATGAGCTCCGAGGAGAAAGATGTCAACCTCCCGAAGTGGGCTAAGACTCTGCGTGCTGTGACCGCCACTGGCCTGGTTGGTTCCTTCCTCGGCCTTGTGGTCTTCCCCATCATCAACTTCCTGAAGTTCCAGGGCGTGATCCGCTAAGGGCACACCCCTACCACAGCTTCCCCGTTTAGTGGACTCTAGGTTAACCCTTCCTAGAGTCCACTTTTTGTTTCCCCCGTCCCCCATGTTCCTGGATATGCTAGGAGTTCACCGGTGCCCAGGACGGCCCGGTTTCTGCCAGTTCTGGGTCCAGTTTCGCAATGAGTGGCCGTGGTTTACTGAGGGCGGTGCCTGGCACAACGTCGATACGCATCCACACCGCCTGCTGGTCACGGTAGTTACCCATGATCACAGGGTAGCTGCGTCCCTTTTCGGGTAGACCCGCGCCCACCGGTTCGACCGGCTGATCATCCGTGACCTCCACAACTTCAGGCAGTGCGGCCCACACGCCATCACGCCCCAGGGTCTCGTGAACGGCCTGCGCCGTATGTGGAAGGAAGGGGGTGAGCATGGTGTTGCAGTCGCTGACCACCTGAAGCGCTGTCCACAGCACTGTGGCTAGACGCTCGCGTTGAGTTTCATCCTTGGCCAATTTCCACGGTTCTTGCTCCGCGATGTAAGCGTTGGCTTCGCCCACTACGTGCATAATTTTAGTAATGCCCTGCTTGAACCGAGAGTGGCTGAGGGCATCGCCAGCCTCATCGAACGTGCGGGAAGCGAGGTCAAGGATGGCCTGATCAGCGTCGCTAAGCTCGCCAGGGGTGGGAACCTCACCGAAGTTTTTATGTGCCATGGAGACAGTGCGGTTGACCAGGTTGCCCCAGCCATTGGCCAGCTCGTTATTAATGCGACGGACAAACTCGTCCCAGGTAAAGTCGGTGTCGTTGTTTTCCGGTCCCGCGACAGCGATGAAGTATCGCAGGGGGTCGGCACCAAATTCCTCCAGGAAGTCCTTGACGTAGATGACCACCCCCTTGGAGGAGGAGAACTTGGACCCGGACATGGTCAGATACTCAGACGAGACAACTTCGGTAGGCAACTCCAGCGAACCGAGCTGCCCGACCGTACCCCCGCGGGAGCCTTCACCACGGTAGCCCAGCAGTTCAGCGGGCCAAATCTGAGAGTGGAAGGTGATGTTGTCTTTACCCATGAAGTAGTACGAGACAGCATCAGGGTTGGTCCAGAACGTGCGCCACGCCTCTGGTTCTCCGATGCGATAGGCCCATTCAATAGATGCGGATAGGTAGCCCACAACAGCATCGAACCACACGTAGAGTTTCTTGGCATTGTTGTCCTGCCAGCCCTCAATGGGGATGGGCACACCCCAGTCAATGTCGCGGGTCATGGCGCGCGGACGAATGTCCTCAAGAAGGTTCAGCGAGAACTTCAGAACGTTGGGGCGCCAATCTTGCCGCTCTTTCAACCAGGCGGACAGGGCGTCGGCCAGCGCCGGAAGATCCAACAGGAAGTGCTCGGTTTCCACAAACTGCGGTGTTTCGCCGTTGATTTTAGACACGGGGTTGATCAGGTCGGCGGGATCCAACTGGTTGCCGCAGTTGTCGCACTGATCGCCGCGCGCGCCGTCGGCACCACAAATGGGACAGGTGCCTTCAATGTAGCGGTCCGGCAGGGTGCGACCTGTGGATGGCGAGATAGCGCCCATGGTTGTTTCTTTGACCATGTAGCCGTTGTCGTACAGACCACGGAACAATTCTTGCACCACCGCGTAGTGGTTGCGGGTGGTGGTTCGAGTGAACAAATCGTAGGACAGGCCAAGCCCTGCGAGGTCGTGCACGATCTGGCGGTTGTAGCGGTCCGCCAGTTCTTGCACGGTCACGCCTTCTTTTTCGGCCTGCACCAGCAGCGGGGTCCCATGCTCGTCCGTGCCGGACACCATCAGGACATTCGCGCCGGTCATTCGCTGGTAACGGGCGAAAACATCGGAGGGCACGCCGAACCCCGCCACATGTCCAATGTGACGGGGACCGTTGGCGTAGGGCCAGGCAACAGCAGTGAGCACAGACTTTGTCATGGGTTTCACTTTAATTTATGGTGTCAAGCCACACAGGAACTAGCTAATAACTAGTCGGTTTTGGGTGCGCGGAAGCGGATGGGACGTCGATTGACGCGCGCCGCCTTGCGGGCGCGACGGCGCTGTTCAGCTTGCAGTTCAGCCCGCATTTCGGAGTGGACACGACGTTCGCGTGCCAGCCTCATAGCGAACTTTTGCTGTTCCTTGTGGTCGAGGTAGAGCGGGTCGTCACTGAGTCCTCGGTAGAGGGACACCATCAGTCCGATGATCACCACCAGGAATGGGCTGGCCGCAATGATGGTCACGTTTTGGAGGTTAGACAGGGCGTCGTTACCGCCGGAGACCAGCAGGGTCAATCCGATGGCTGCGGTAAGCACACCCCAAGCTGCGGTGACCCACTTGTTAGCAACGAGCACGCCTTGCTGGCTCATGGACCCCATCACAGTGGCTGCGGAGTCTGCGGAGGTGATAAAGAACGTGGCCAGCAGGATCATGGCAACAATGGCTGCAATGGTGCCGCCAGGTAGGGAATACAGTAGGTCGAAGAGCTGGCGTTTCGCATCGCCCTCACCCCACACTGAGCGGTTTTCCTGCTCGAAGTGGATGGCAGTGCCGCCGAAGATACTAAACCACACCACGGTGACTGCTGCGGGGATGATCATCACGCCAACAACAAATTCGCGGATGGAGCGGCCACGGGAAATGCGGGCAACGAACATGCCAACGAAGGGACTCCAGGAAATCCACCATGCCCAGTAGAAGATGGTCCAGCTGCTCAACCATGTTGCGGTATCACCGCTATCCAGATCGGCGGTACGGGATGCCATTTCAAAGAATGAGTTGAAGTAGCTGCCCACGGACATGGGGAGCATGTTCAAAATACTCACCGTTGGGCCAAAGACAAACACGAAGATCGCCAGGATTGCCGCCAGCACCATGTTGGCGTTAGAGATGTACTGGATTCCTTTGCCCACGCCGGACATGGCGGAGAAAATGAACGCCAAGGTCAACACGAGCACGATGCCCACCAGCACTTTCATGCTGGGCGAGGTGATCAGACCGGTGCGGTCCAGGCCAGCACCAATCTGCAGCGCACCAATGCCTAGCGACGCCGCGGTGCCGAACACTGTGGCCACGATAGCCAGCAGATCAATGAGCCGTCCCAACCAGCCTTCTGCCCGACGCTCACCGATCAGTGGAATAAACGCAGAGCTCAAAAGCTGTTTTTTACCAATACGGAAGGTGTTATACGCAATGGCTAGGCCAACAATGGCGTAAATGGCCCAGGGGTGCAGCGTCCAGTGGAACAGGGTACTGGCAAACGCATTTCCAATGTCATGTGTTTCGTGCCCGGGCACACCGTTGCGGTAGAAGGTCAGAGGTTCGGTGGTTCCGTAGAACATCAAACCAATACCCATACCTGCGGCAAACATCATGGCGAACCAGGAAAAGTTAGAAAACTCAGGCGCTTCATCATCTCGCCCAAGTCGGATGTTGCCGAACTTACTGCAGGCAATCGCGATGATGTAGAACACAAAGATCGTGCCAAAGAACACGAAGGCCCACCCCAGGTTATCCACCACCTTGGTCAGTGCGGTGGCCGCGAAAGTGGAAAACGATGCCGGGAAGAACAAGCCCCACACCACCACTGCGACGATGATGAGTGCTGCTGGCGCGATAACCCCCCAGTTCAACGTTGCTGAATCTGACTCCCCCTCCAGCTCAATTGGCTCTTCGACCAGTTCCGGCGCAATGTGCTGCTTGTGATCCAGCATTGCTGCGAGTTCTTCAGTCGCACTGATGGGAGTCTCCACCGCTGGGTCAACATATGTAGGATCGGGGTTTGTCATATCTTAACGATGGTTAGTTTGTTACATACTTTTCAAGCCCAACATGCTTTTCACAGGCCATTTTCACTACATGTTACCAATTTGTGATGTCATTTATCCCCAGTACAGAATAGATTTCGTGGGCAAAATGTAACAATTTCATTAAGATTTAGGAGCGGTGTGCCAAAACCGCATCATATAGCTCTTTCTTAGACACTCCGTGCCGAGCCGCTACCTCCGCACAGGCTGTTTTCAGTCGCTCCCCCGCCGCCACAAGATCTTCCACGGCGGGAACCAGCAGGTTCACATCTGCAGCCGCCTGTGTCGCACCTTCAATCACCACACTCACCTCACCGCGAACACCATCGCGCGCCCAATTGGCAAGCTCCCCCAACCCACCGCGACGTACTTCTTCAAACGTTTTTGTCAATTCTCGACACATCGCAGCGCGACGATCCTCCCCCAGCACCTCGGCGGCCTCGGACAGCGTGTCGGCAATGCGGTGTGGTGACTCAAAAAAGCACACGGCACGCTTCTCTCCGCGCAGCTCCTCCAACCACGCCCGGCGCGCCCCCGATTTGCGTGGGGCAAAGCCGTCAAAGCAAAATCTGCCCACCGGCAACCCCGAGAGAGCAAGGGCCGTAGGAACTGCGGAGGGGCCGGGGAAGCATGTGACCGGAAGGCCGGCGGTGTGCGCGGCGTCGATAAGCGCAAACCCTGGGTCGGATACGCTGGGCATGCCAGCATCGGTAACCACCACAACCGTTCCTGTCCGCGCGGCATCAAGCAGCTGTGTGACGCGATCTTGTTCGTTGTGGTCAAAGTTGGACACCACTCGGCCAGTAATCTCCACACCCAAAGCTGCGGCCAACGAACGGGTACGGCGAGTATCTTCCGCCGCGATCACGTCCGCCTGTGCGAGCGCCTGAGCGAGTCGGGGCGACGCATCCCCCACATTTCCCAATGGAGTAGCCGCAATGATAATGCCGCGGGGCAGCGGCTCAACCGGGATATTCATAGTCATAGTCTCGCATACCTGCCCCATAGTCACCCAGTATTTACCCAGGTAACACTACCCCGATTCGCACACTCCCACTAAGATGGGTGCAGTGACCGAACCCCCACAGCAGCGTACGCTCCAGCTAACGCACGACGCCACGCACCAAGCCGCGCAGCACAGCCCCGATAACGGGGCCATTGATCCAGTGATTGCGGCGCGTGAACCGCACATCCTGCGATGGACCCGCACAGACACCTGGGTGTTCAGCATTATTGCCATTGCGACGCTGGTGTCGCGGTTTGTCTTGATTACTTTTGCCACCAGTGGCGGAACCCCCGTGTTCGACGAAAAACACTATGTTCCGCAAGCGTGGGACATGGTGCGTTCCACCACCAACCCCATGATCGGCGGCATCGAATCCAACCCTGGGTTTGGCTTGGTTGTGCACCCACCGCTGGGAAAACAGCTCCTCGCGCTGGGCGAATTCGTGTTTGGTTACTCGCCGCTGGGCTGGCGGATCATCACTGCACTGTTCGGCACCGCGACCGTGCTAAGCATCATGGGACTCGCGCGTCGCATCAGCCACTCCACCGCCGTTGCGGCTTTCGCCGGTACTCTCGCGCTTTTCGACGGCGTGCTGCTCACCGCCTCACGCTTCGGCATGCTCGACATTTTCCAGGCGTTTTTCATCGTTGCGGCGGCCTACGCGCTTGCCCGCGACCATGAACAGATGAATCTGCGCCTACACCGTGCCTACGTGAGCGGCCTGTGCAGCGTAGGCGAGCTTGGGCCACGGTTTGGTTTCCGCTGGTGGCGGTTTATCTGCGGGATCATGCTCGGGTCGTCCCTGTCAGTGAAATGGTCCGGCCTGTACTACATTGTCTTCTTCGGTCTGCTCAGCGTCGGGCTGGACATGTGGCTACGCCACCGCTACCGCATTCGCCGCCCCATACTGGGCAGCCTTGCATATGACGCATTTCCGGCTTTTGCATCCCTAGTCATCGTGCCTGTGTTGCTGTATGTCTGGAGTTGGCGGGCATGGTTTGCCCACGAGACCAGCATCTACCGGCACAGCGCTAGCAACGGCGACATTGACCCCAATTCGCCCCTCATGCTGCTTCCGGACGCCCTGGCGGGGTGGTTGCACTACCACCAGACCGTGCTGGAGTTTCACTCCTCCCTTACCTCCTCGAACGGACACAGCCATCCCTGGGATTCCAAACCCTGGTCGTGGCTAGTAGCAGCCCGTCCCGTGCTCTACTATTCCAGTTCCAATGAGCACTGTTTTCTCAGCGACGGCCCCTGCCGCAGCATGATTTATCTCTTTGGTACCCCGGCGATCTGGTGGCTAACAGTCCCCGTGGTCTTGTGGGCGCTCTGGTGCCTGGTGGTGCGTCGCGCTATGTACGTCCTCATCCCACTCGTCGCCTGGGCGGCTGGGTTCCTGCCATGGCTTGCCACCTTCGACCGGCAAATGTACTTCTTCTACGCTGTGCCGTTGGTGCCCTTCACCATCGTCCTCATCGCCCTCACGCTGGGGCAACTGGGCAGCACCGGACAACCCCTCAACCAGCTGCGCGCCAACCGAGTCACGGGACTGGCGCAACGATTATTCGGTGCCACAACCCGCACCGGCGCGCTGTGGGTGATCGCCTACCTGGCGCTAGTGGCCACCATGTTCCTCTACTTCTCCCCTGTCCTCTACGGCATGGAGATCCCCGACAACACCTACTTTGAGCTCATGTGGCTACGCAGCTGGCGCTAAACGCGCTGGCACGGCTGGACTAGTAAGGCTGGGCCGTAATCGACCGCCACACTCGACCAAACTCGCCAAAGCCGGTGCTATTCAGCCACGCCCACAGCAACGCGGCTGCGGAGGCCACCAACAATGCCAACCCCGCCAGTCCCTGTGCCGTCATCTGACCCAACACCAGGTCACGGGTGGCAAAACCACAGCTAAACGCCGCAAAAGCGCCGTAGACAGGCATGAGCGCCGCAGAAATCTGGGGGCGCCAGGCCGCGAAAAACAACCCGCAGGCAAGCGCCAGGCGGATGGCCGCGGCGTCGACAAGCAGCCC
>ERZ773263.359-NODE-359-length-32725-cov-44.870891_pt1 | contig 32725 bp, 43 predicted proteins | sample MGYA00511076_ERZ773263 | MGnify/ENA primary metagenome ERZ773263 (study PRJEB29015, sample SAMEA2738155) | human oral metagenome | biome: human oral; feature: human-associated habitat; material: saliva | place: China | collected 2195 ... | reverse complement strand
GTACGTTAAGAAATATAATAAGGTATTTGATGTAATAGAAATTCATTTTGATATAGATGTAGTGTGTTTTGATGACGGACAACCTGATTTTGCACAATTTGATTTTGAAGATGTTAAATTTATTTACAATACAGGATACAAGGATAAGAATGGTAATTATATCTATACAGGAGATATAGTAGAGCATAACAATTTAAGATATATAGCAAATAAAAAAACAGAAGAAGAATTTTATTATTTAACAAGAGGTAGACATCGTTGTGCGTTATCTAGCATGGAAGATGATTATTTAGTGATAGGTAATATTTATGAGAATAAAGAATTGCTGGAGGGGTAAAAATGAAGAAACAAAAACTAGGTTTAGTATTAACAGAATATGAATTAAACGTACTTAAACGTGCTTTTAAAGAGTATCAAGAACGATATGGATATAGTCCGATGGATAGAAAATTAGGTATTAAACTAGATATTTTAAGCGGTTTAAAAGATGAAGGAAGATATACAAAAGAACTTATTAGAGATAATGAGAATAGAATTGAATACGACTGGTATATAAAGGAAAAACATGGAGAGGGTATGAATTGTACTATGTTTAGTGTGGAGGAATAAAAATGAGAAGATTTAGAATAGGTGTAGACGATATATTAGCTATTATAGGTATATTGTTACTTGCTGGTGCTGTAATTTTTGGAGTGGTTAAAGGATATAAAGCCGTGAATGGCAATAAAGACTTGCTGCAAACAGATTATGATTTTAAAAAAGTAGTAATTAAGCTCCCTAACGATGAAGTAGTAACTGGAGAAGTAGCAGAATGGACTACATACGATAACAAAGATACTGTAAAGGTTAAATTAAAGAACGGAAAACAATATTTAGGACATTCAAGTGATATTGTTTTATATAACGATTAGGAGGTGTGGTTATGAAATGGCACAAATTATATTTAAGAAAAATGACTGAAGAAGAAAAAGAATTTTATCAAAGTGATTATGATGAAATATGGGACGGTGAATTACCTAACCTTGGTGAAGAAGTGCTAGTAACTATCCCTTTGTCTTCTGGAGAGTTTACTGATACCTCTATCGATACGTGGGTAGAAATTGAAGATGAATTAGGTTTTGAAAATACTGATAATAATGTTATTTACTGGATGGAATTACCAAAATATAACGGAGAATTAGACAATTTGGAGGAAGAAAATGAGTAGAATTATAAAAATGGTAGATGAGATTAAGGAATATTACAATTTAAACGATACATTATTAGCTAGTGATTTAGGTATCATGCAGCAAACTATACGTGGCTGGAGAGATGGTAGACAACCTACTAAACCTAACTATAATAAAGTAAAGAAAATGTATGAAGAGATGAAACAAGAAGCAGTAGATAATTCTATAGTGCAGCGTTTTGAAGCGTTGGAAGAGAAGGTAGAGAAAAAACCTTATAGAGTGGAAATGCCAGGGGATATAGATGATTATTATAATCCAGATGAATATGGAACAGTAGAACATTTAGAAGGTTATAGTACATCTTTTGTAGAGAATTGTTATATCCGTGGTTTAACTTTTAAAACAGTAGAAGAAGCAGAACAATACGATAAAGAACGTATATTACTGTTTAAACTTCATAAATGGGCAGAGGAACATAATGGAGGATGGACACCTAACTGGAATGATTATAACGAAGAAAAATGGACTGTAATGTATTATACCGAGCATGAAGAATTTGAAATTTATGAGAATTACCGTTATCGAGAATTTTTAAAACTACCTTATTTCGAATCAGAAGAAATAGCAGAACTATTTATCAAAGAGTTTGGAGATGAGATTAAAGAGGTGCTTTGCTAATGGATGAATTAATGCAGAAAATAACGGAGAAGTTAAATTTAACGATAGATAAAGCTCCTGAAGTGTATGAAATGTTGAAGTGGCAGCACGTTATTTATGATACAGTAAATTATATTCATGCAATTCTCTATATATTGCTGTCTGTAGCAGTTTTTGTAGAAATGTTTTTCCTTATGAGTATTTCTGATTTTGAATTTGATAATGTGAAAGCAAATAAAAGAATTATACTATTATCATTTATACCTTTTATAGTGATTATTTTATTAATAATTATATTATATGTGTATAGAAATATTAATGCTCCCGATGTATTGTTTTTAAAGGAAGTATTGAGGTTATAATGACATGTTTTTAGTAGATATTTTGATATACATATTAAGTATTATACTTTGTTTTTTCGCAATTATATTAAACGTAGTGATGTTTGTAACTATAAACGAATGGTTAGAAAAGAATAATAAAAAAAGGAAGAAGAAAAGAAATGTTAGAGATAATTAAATATTTGTTCGGTGCAATAGTAATTACATTTTTAGTTGGAGTGTTATATGCCATGATAACCTTCATCTACTTTTTATTGAAAGATTATATAAATAGATATTAGGAGAAATTTGAGTGAGATATATTAAGTTTAAAAGAGCCGTGGTAAATCGTATTGAATCGTACCGCAGGCAAAAAAGAGGAGAAGCTAGAGTAGCGTTAGGAGAAGCATTAGAAGCCTTTAAACGTGCTGAAAATCAAATAGTAGAAGAAAAGTATTTTGATATATTAAGAGAGCATGATGAATACGCTAATGATTTTATAGATTATTACCTTAATTCACCCGAGGAAGAACAATATGTAGTTAAATTTAGATATGATATGATAGACTATGTGTTACGTAAAGCGAATAGACAAAAGAAATCTTTAAAAGAGCAAGTTGTATATAGACTTAACAATAAACAAGGTAGCTTTATCATGATGAAGTATTTGAGAAAAATAGAGCACCTGTTAGACATTGATTTAAGGAATTATATAGGTAAGGTTGGTTTATTAGATAATACTTATGAACTGAAAGTACTATCAGATAAGGAAGAATGCGATATTATGTATGATATAGCTAGAAGACTTAGTGTTAAGCATAACATAGGTTATATACTTTCTTACGTAAAAAAAACGCTAGTAGTCGAAAATGGAAAGATTGAACTGGAATTATACTGGCATAAAGGTTGTGTATTTCATGGAAAAAACATGATAGCTAATCTACTTATAGGAACGAATAAAGTTGTAGAAAAAATAGCTAGATATATTGAGAAAGAAACGAGGTTAAAAGATGAAATTAAATAAATTATTATTACTTGCTGCAGCAGGAGTTGTAGCTTATAAAGTGTTAAGTCGTGTTAAGATAGTTAAAGTAGATTTTCCTGAAGAATTACCACAAGAGTTCGAATTAGTAACAGAAGTAATGAGAGAAGTGTATGGGAAAGAATTTGCAAAAGATTTTAAAAAAGAATTGAAAAACAATCAAAGCAAAACAAATATGAGTATAAATGAAAAAATAGTAGAATTAGCTAGTGAACGTCCTATAACTATACATGATGCTAGCGATGAAGCAGCAAAGCTAATTAGAGAGTATAAAGAAGTTAGCGAATAATTTTCTGCCAAAGCATAGACTTTTTTATAGTCAGAATGGTATAATATATGTATATCTCTTGAAGATAGTATAAATGTTTTTGTTGTGTCATTGTGACAACTATGTTAATTTTTTTCTTAATTAAATTTTTATCTTGAAAGCCTCCTGTAAATTCAGGAGGTTTATTTTTTTCTGCCAAAACATAGACTTTTATTTAGGTAGGATGGTATAATATACATATATCGCATTTGAGATATTTTCAACATTCAGTTTTTCTAAAATGGTTACATAAAATCATAAGCAACCCACCTTTTTACAGGTGGGTATTTTTTTCTGCCAAAACATAGACTTTTAAATATATTGAATGGTATAATATATACATAGGTTGAAGTCCTATCATTTTTTATTGAACTACTGGCAGTAGATTTTAATATAATTATGTATTTCTATTTTTCATTTAAGCATTTGAATTATCGAATGTAAAGAATTACTCCTACCTCCTGTAAATGCAGGAGGTTTTTTTCTGCCATTTTCTAGGTGTTCACCACCTACCTATGGTATAATATACATATAATAAATTCTTTAGATTATTTTTGATAGACTATATATATTTAGTGTATATAAGTACATTTTATACCTCAAAAGCACGCTAGCTCCCTATAGCGTGTTTTTTTCTGCCATTTTCTAGGTATTTACATATACCACGTGATATAATATATGTATAGCTGGAGGGGTACGTAGTATAATTAATACATGTTTATTGTATTAAGCTCCTTTCATTTTTTTCATGTAGACTTACGGTAATAACGATTTTAACCCCCCAGCACTATATTTTTATTTGCTAAACTACAAAAAAATCCCCCCTTTTCATTTTTCAGAATCGAGATTTTCACGGAAATTTAAAACATATTTATTTTTTTGGTGGTTTTTTATAAAAATACTTTTTGTGAGGTATTATTTTGGCATATAAAAATAGAAATGAAGATAAGTGGGTAAACTATCTTCTAAAAAATGAAAATCGTGTTAGAAATAGACTTAACTTGTATTTGCTTACTGAAAATGAAGATACGAGCGATAATCTAGGTGTAACTACTAGCAAAACTGGTAGAGAAACAGAGGATAAACTTATTAGGAAGATAACTAATAAGAACTACATATTCAGAAAGCGTTGCTTACAATGTTTAGAGGACTATTTCAATGAGTGTTCTCACTTAGAACAAGACATATGGACTCTACACTACAGAGCAGGATATTCTCCTGAAAGAGTAGGGTATGAAGTTCATTATGGCAAAAGCACTATCTATAATTATTTGAAGTCGATTAAAGCAGAGTTGACTTCAAGAATACGTAAGATAGAGCAAGAAGTGTATCAAGTTGACAAATAGTCAACCCTCCTTATTTAATTATTATTTTTTTCTTACTGATAGAGATGTTTGGCATAACATTGGTTTTCTTCAATAAGAGTTAGTTTAAAAGCTAACTCTTTTTTATTTTGTTTGAATAACAAAAAAGCTATCAAATGGATTGATAACTGAACTGAATTATTTTTTTTATTTTTTTCATCATCATATATATACCCCCAAAATAAGGAGGTTTTTTTCCTGCAGCAAGCAAGGGGGTAAGTGAAAATCAGTTGAAATTTTCGGACAGATTATTTCGAAAAAGATGTGAAAATATATAGTTTGTTTAAGGTTGTTAAAACCATAAAATATGTATATGGTTTTAGAATGTGAAACAATGTTAAACGCTGATTTCATCTAAATAATAGAAGAAAAAAATAATAACGGTCGTAAACGTTGATACAATGATATTCCTAATATAATTTTAAAATAATTCAAAAAAAAAGTAAATAATCTATTGACGCATTTGCGGTAATATGTTATTATATATATGTGAGTTGTTAAACAACTTGCAAAATATATAATTTAAGAGGTTAAACCTTTTCGATTAAAAGAAAGGGGGTAACAAAATGAGATGCTTTAATATTCTTGATGCTATTTTAGAAATAATTAAGTACATTGTATCAAATATAAAAGAATTATATTTTATATATACAATTTTAATAGTACCTTTATTTCTAAAGAAAAAAGGCAAAAAGAAAAACGTTAAGCACGGGAATGCGAAACGTTTTAAAAAGTAATTGAGTTACTAGGAGCATGAGAACCATGCTCCACCTTTTGAATTATTATACCATATAAACAAGAATAATGAAAGGGGTATTTTTAAAAAATGGAAATATACGGAACAATAAAAAATAGAAAAACAAATACTGATGAATATTATTGTAATAACATATATAGTTTAATTAGTATATGTGAGAATTTCGAAGACGAAAAGAAAGATATAAAAAAACTTTATCAAATAGAATTATTATTTCCGTTAATGGATGAATATTTCACAATATCAGATTTTCAAAAAGATTACAATGTAAAAAATGTTAGTGAAGCATTAAGAAATATATCTGAAAATAGTAAAAGTTCTTATTGTAAGATTTTTAATTTTAACAACAAAAACGAATTAAAAACATGGTTAAATAAAATATTAAATTAATAAGAGGTTATAAAATGAGTGAAAAAGAAATTAAAGACACTAAAAAAGTAAGGAATAGTAAAGACCGTGAAAGGTATTTAAATAATGAAAAATCAAGGGAGTTAAAACAGTACACTAATAGAAAAAGTACAGCAAGAAACTTTTTATTGAAATACATAAAAGAAGAAGACAAAGAAGAATTTAGAAATATTTTAAAAAAACTTTAAAAAAACTATTGACAAATAAACGCACGTGCGATATAATATAAGTACAAGGTAAGAAAAGAAATAAAAAAAAGCGATAGAGTTAACAACCGCCAAGTTAACCAACTCTATCACTGGAAAGAATTTAATAAAAGCTAGAATATTTCTAACCTTTTCAAAAAATTCATATTTCTATTTTACCACAAAATTAAAATAATACAAGATATGAGGTAAAAAAGATGAAAATTTATATGAAAAAAACGAACTATGAAAAAGTTAACGGGAAATGGGTTGCAACTAAAAAATACGATGAAATAGAAATAAGTGAAGAACGTTACAACCATTTAAAAAATGAAAAATTAAGAGGTGACCGCCGAACATTTGAATATTACTACGAATTTGGGGGCAAAATGATGGTTAAATTATCGTCTACAGAACCAACTTACAGAGAATATAAAAGCGTTAGAGAATTTAGGTTTAAGAAATAAGGGAGAAAAAAGAAAATGAAAAGACTAACAAAAAAAGAAATTAAAGAATGTAAAAGAAATATTTACAATCATGGTATAGCTTACTATGGTTACTGGGATGGAATTTTTACAGAGATAGCTAAAATAAATGTTGATTTAATGCTTGAAATAACAGAAATATTAGTTAAAAACGGGCATAGTAAAAAAGAAAATGAAAGTCAATTTAATTTAGGTTTAATAAATACGTTTTGTAAAGAAATAGGTTATCAAGAATTTAAAAAACTAGTGCCGTGGTTGTTAGGTTTCTATGGTGTTAGATATGAAAACGGGGAATGTATTCAATATTAGGAGGTAAAGAAAGATGTTAGTATATACAAATAGAGGAAAAGAAATAAAATTAAATAGTGATAATGTAGAAAGTGTTGATATAATTGTTAAAGATGTTGTAGGTAGTCCGTTTATACCTTATCAATATGTATATGGTTTTTCAAGTCCTAAAATTAAAGTTAGGTCAGTTATTGAAATAGAAATAAATAATATTATTGTAGATGAATATGAGAAAGATATTGTAGTAGGTAGTGATATGTTAGGTTACTTTGATGAAATAAAAAACCTTACTGGCAATGAGTTATTAGAATTAGTTAGAAATAGTTTTGAAAATGAAAAAAGATTCACTGATAGAAATAGTATTAAGAAATAGAATAAAATAGAGGTATTAAAAAATGAAAAATAATGTAGTTAAAATTAAATTTGTAACTTATAGTTGTAGCGTACATTTAAACGGTACGCTTTATAAAAGAATAGCGATAAGCAACAGAACAGGTGATAATATTTTAATGAATGTACAAAAGATTTTAAAATCAGAAATAAATATAGATGAATATGAAGTATATAGAAGAAATGAATTACTTGAGGTTTGCAACAATTATAAAAGTTTAGATTCTTTTATATGTAGGTACTGTGATATGTAAAATATATTAATTTAAAGCGTGGTTAAATTGCCACGCTTTTTTATTTTGTCTATTTTTAATTTTAGACGTTTTGGAAATTTTGGAAACTATAATTATATTATCAGAAGTATAGCGAAAAAAATCCCGGAGGTTAAATATTTGAAATTAAAAACCTGCACATATTGCCGCAAGATTCACGGTAAGGAAATTAATTGCACGGCAAAACGTGGTTATTATCGTGACAAAAATGCACGCTATGAGAAAGACAAAGACTATATTAAATTTATTAAGTCAAAGCAATGGCACAATAAAAGTCAAGAGATTAAAAGGCTAGATTGTTATCGTTGCTTAGTTTGTCAATCGTTAAGCTTGATTAGTCCAACTTATTTAGAGGTTCATCACATAGTTAAGGTTAGGAATAATTCAAGTTTAAAACTAGATAACGATAATTTAATAACACTTTGTGTTCATCATCATAAGCAAGCAGACAACAACAAGATAAGTACTAATGAATTGTATAGAGTTATCAACAAGTATAGAGATACTACAGAAAGCAATGATATATTACTATTATAGCGTTACTCTATACAGTGGTATACCTATACTACCTTACTACCAACGTACCATATAGAGGTGTACAATTATGTAATAATAGTATTGTATGATATGTGTATAGTATGTGTATGTAGTATATAGATATGTATATAGTATATATAGTATATGATATATATGTATATAGATATGTATATACTAATTGATAGTATTAATATATATATTATTGATTTGAATTGAATAAATAATAATTAATATTAATTAATTTAATTAAATGATTAAATGATTGATTGAATTAAATTAATAATACAAAGCATGGCAAAGCCTAACAGGTGGCAATGGTATGCTTTTTTATTATGTTTAGATAATATGTAAATAGTAACAAAACCCATTTTTTTAGAAAGCAGCCCCCCCTCAAAAAATAAGGAAATTTAGGTGTTTTGCTTAGACCAACCTGCGCTCCTTTATTCACAATGAAAGCAACTTGCTAACCATTATTGGAAAATTTGGGCAAAAAAAATAGGCTTTCCTTTTAATTTTTGGAAAACCTCTAATGTTTGCTAAACTTTATCACTACAGTAATTATAAGCGATTTAAAGTTAAAAGTCAAGAGGAGAATACAGATGAAAAAAGGAACAAAAAAAGAGACAAAAAAAGATACAAAAAAAGAGAGTGGAATGGGAAGAAAAGTTACAAGTAGATTTTTTGTGCCATCAAAAGAATATAAAGAGAACAGAAAAAAATTATTTTCTGCTGTAGAGAATTTATCTATTGGAGATAGAATGTTGTTTTATGAATTATTTGAGATATTTGAAACTCATGTAGGTATTTGCAAACAGTTGATTAAAGAAATTAAAGGCGATGGTGTAATTATCGAAAAAGAATACGTTAAAGGTAGACCAACAATAGTGGCACATCCTGCTATCACTAACTATAATGCTTCTACAAAAGCAATGAACACAACTGCTTCTCAATTATCTAAACTTTTCGATAAGTTAGGAGAGAGTGATAAAGCAGGAATTGACTTAAAAGAAATTTTAGGAAAAGGTTCAGATTAATGTTAGTAGAAAAATCTATCAAGTATGCAAAAGATGTAATAGCAGGAAAAGAAATTACTACTAATGAAGTTAAATGGGAGTGCCAACGTTTCTTAGATTTACTAAAAGAACAGAAAAAGAAAAGCTGCAAGTATTATTTTGATGAAGAAAAACTAGAAACTATTGATAATTTACTTAAAGTAATGACAATGGCAACTGGTGTAGATGGTATCAGAGGACAAAGTGTAAATGAAACTCTAGCACCGTTTCAATGTTTCTTCATAGCGAATGTATTTGGATGGAGATTTAAAGCAAAGAAAAAAGTGTTTAAGTATCGTGAGATAACTTTATTTATTCCACGTAAGAACGCTAAAACATTTACTTGTGCTTTAATTTTCTTAATTCTAATGCTTACAGAGGAAGATTATTCAGAGTTCTATTCAATATGTATTGATAGGGAGTTATCAGGGGAGGTTAAAAAGGCTATTGTTCAATTAATAGAGAACTCTCCAGCTTTACAACCATATTTCAAGTTAACTTCTACACTAGCAGGAAAAATTACCTGTACATTAAATAAAAATACATATCAAGCAAGGACTGCCGTTGCAAATAGTAATAACGCTATCCGTCCTGCTGCATTCATTGCCGATGAAGTTGGAGCATTTAAGACTAAAGACAACATTAAAGCGATGGAATCAGGACAATTAAACGTAACCAACCCTCTAATGTTTAAAATCACTACTGCTTATGCAGAAGATAAGAGTATCATGCTAGAAGAACTTGATTATCTTAAAAAGATATATGCAGGAACTGAAAAGGATGAACGATTATTTGCTTTACTTTATTATGCAGATGAAGAAAATCTTTGGACGGAACACGGTTTACAAATGAGTAATCCTTTACGTATAGAAGATAACTATGAAAGTATTAGACGTATGAGAACAAAAGCCTTGAGTGTAGAGAGTGATAGAGCAGAATATCTGACTAAACACATGAACCACTTCTTACCTACACTTAGTGGAGAAGAATACATTGATATTAATAAAGTTAAAGAGTGTATTGCACCGATGGTTGATTTTAGTGGTAGAGATGTTTATGTAGGGCTTGACTTAGCGTTAAGTACCGATAACTTAGCTGTAAGCATAGCAAGTTTAGATGATGATGGAGAAACTATTTTATTAGATAGTTGGGCTTTCATACCTGCTGGAAAAATGGAAGAGAAGAGCAGGAAAGAACGAACTAACTATCGTTCACATATAAGCAGAGGAAATTGCTTTGCTTGCGGAGATGAAGTAGTAGACTATGCTTTCGTAGAACGTTTTGTAATGGACTTAGAAGAGGAATTAAACTGCAATGTAATGGCAATAGGGTACGATATATGGAATAGTGCCAGCACGGTGCAGAAACTAGAAGAAAATGGTTATTTAACGGTTGCTGTTAAGCAACATAGTAGTGTATTACACCCTACAGTTAAATTAGTAGAAGAAAAGATACTGAATAAAGAAATTCAGTTTGAAGACAATCCGTTACTTATCCAAAACTTCCAAAATGCAAGGTTAGTAGAAGATAATAATAGAAATAAATATGTAAATAGGAAGAAGAGCACTGGAAAAATAGATATGTTGATGTCTACATTCAGTGCTGTTCATTTATTAACAGAGAATGAAATCTTAGGTAATACGTTTATAAGTGCTGTTTTATAGTCCTAAATAAGACTTAAAAAGGTTTAATAACGGAGGAAAGGAGGATAATATGGGAATTTTCGGAAACTTATTTACCAGGGAAGTAAAAGAAACAAAACCAGCTTTATTTGAAGAAGTTTTTGGAGTTGCTAGTGATAGAGTTACCATTGATGATGCTTTAGAGATACCTATTGTAAATGCTTGTGTATCAAGAGTAAGTGATGTTATAGCTTCTACTGACTTAAAGCTATACAAGAAAACAGATAAAGGTAGAGAAGAAGTAGAGAATGATAATAGGGTAAAGTTGCTTAATACAAGAGTAGATAATGGTTCAATCAATAGTTTTGAGTTGAAAAAGCTAATGGTTAGAGATTATTTCTTAAAAGGACACTGCTATTTTTACATAAAACGTAAAGGAAATACAGTTGAAGATATAGCTTACCTTGAAAATGTAGCGATAAATCATAATCACGACCCATTTAACAAGGTTTATACAATTCTTGCTTATGATAGGACGTTAAGACCTTATGAAACGCTTAGAATTACTAGAAATAGTAAAAATGGTATCAAAGGTAAGTCGATTATAGAAGAAACTGGACTACATTTTCTACTGATTATCAAAACAATGGAACGACTTCTAATGGATGCAAAACGAGGTTTTTTACCTAAAGGAATGTTCAAAATGGAGAAAAACATTAAAGATTTAGATAGAATCCGTGATGATATTAAAAAAATGTTAAGTGATAACAATAGTGGATATATCTTTATGAATAGTGCTATTCAGTACGAACCTTTAGAGAAGAAAAAAGATGTAGAGAATGAAGCAAAAGCGAATACTTCTGAATTAAATAAAATTGCTGCTATGTTCGGAGTACCTGTAAGTATTATCAACGGTGGAGCGAATGAAGAAGATAAATTTAACTTTATCAACTTCACTATCCTACCTCTACTAGCGAACATTGAGTCTAGTTTAAACAGAGACTTACTAACGGAACGTGAACAAGGTAAATACTATTTTGCTTTCGATACAAAAGAGTTGCTAAAAGGAAACTTGAAAGAACGTTTTGAAGCATATCAATTAGCAATTAAGAATAACATTATGAGTATGGATGAAGTACGTGACTTAGAGAATATGCCACGACTTAATTTTGGTTTTTACAAGTTTAATATTGCAGATGCTATGTATTACAGAGATGATGATAATGATACAAACATGTTAGTCAACGTAAATACAAATACTGCTATTGACTTAAACCAAGTACTTAATACAAAGAGTGAGAGTGGTGTAATGGACTTCAATCCGAATCATAGTAAGAGTGTTTTAAATGATAAGAACTTAGGACAAGCAGATAAAGTTGCTATCGGACAAGAAGACGCTAAAGATGAAGAAAATAAAAAAGAAACATCCGACTTGAAAGACGGATAGAATTTAGGAGGAGAATTATGGAACTGGTAATTTTCACAAACACAGGGAAAACTTACATTTTTTACGATGTAGAAAATTTCAAACCAACAACTGATGGTTTTTCTTTTGATTATACCGGAAAAGCTACTGGAGTGAAACGACAGGCTCAATTTAGTTACACATCTGTTTCAGGGTATGCGATAGCACAACCATAAACACGTCCTAAACAAGACGATAAAAGGTTGAGTAAGAAAGGAAAGGAGGTAAAGTAGATGAAAGTTAGAGTTTTGGATAATAAAGCTATTATTAGTGGATATGTTAACGTAGCAGAGCGAATTTCCAAAAGACTAAAAGAAAATGGTACTGAATTTTATGAAAAAGTAAAAGAAGGTGCTTTTGGAGATGCTGTAAGACGTAACAATAATATAAAAATTCTGTTAAATCATGACTATCAACGTGAGTTAGGAAACACTACTAGCAATTTAACAGTATATGAAGATAGTATCGGTTTATATGCAGAAGCAGAAATTACTGATGCAGAAGTAGTACAAAAAGCAAGAAACAACGAATTAAGTGGTTGGAGCTTTGGCTTTGTACCACTAAAGGAACATATCAATGAAACGTATAGTGATATACCATTAAGGACTGTAGAAAGTCTTAATTTATATGAAGTATCTATCTTAGATAATGCTCATATACCTGCTTATAATTCAATGAGTTTAAATGTGAGAGATGTAACTCATGAACCTATTGAGATTAGAAACTATGAAAACTTAAATATTACAGTGGATGAACCACAAGAGGAGTTGCAGCGAGAAGTTGACAACTCTATTTTTATTGACAAAATAGACGAATTTTTAAAAGAGAGGAACTTATAAAATGAATTTTAAACAATTAATCGAATCAAGAAATGATAAAATCACAAACTTACAAAAGTTAAAAGAAATCGCTAAAACAAGAGCAATTACTGATGAAGAAAATGCAGAGTTTGAAACTTTAACGGAAGAAATCCGTGCATTAGATACACGTATTAAAGTATTAGAAGCAGAAGAAAGAGAACTAGTAAATACAGAAGTGGATAAACTAGACGTATCACAAGAATTACGTGAGTTCTTAAAAAATCCATCAATCTCATTACGTGCTTATGGAACTGGAGCAGGGAATGTATTTAAAGCATCAGATGCAGGTGCTATTATCCCTAAAACATTATCAGATAGAATTATCGAAAAAATCTTAGCAGAATCTGATGTTTTACCAAAACTAACTAAATATTCATTAACTGGAGAGCTTTTAATTCCTAAATTTGATGCTTCTACATTATCAGTTGCATTCTATGAAGAGTTCGCAGAAACAGTTGAAAGTAATGCTAAATTTGACAGTATTAGATTAACAACTTTCCGTATTTCAGGACTATTAAAAATTTCAAAAGAACTAATCCATAATGTTAAGTTTGATATTGAATCATTCTTAATTTCAAAAATTGCAGAATCATTCAGATTATTCTTAGAACAATCAGTAGTACAAGGTGCTTCAGGTAAGTTCGATAGCTTATTTACTGCTGCTACAGATAAAACACTTACTTTAGCTAAAAAAGATACATATTCAATCAATGATTTAATTGATTTACAAGCTAAATTAAAATCAGCATTTCAATCTAAAGCTGTATTTGTAATGCACAAAGATACATTAACAATCTTACGTAAATTACAAGACAACAACGGACAATACTATGTACTACCTGATGTAACAAGAGGTTTCGGTTTACAAGTGCTTAACACTTCAATCTTAACTACTGACTATGCACCAGCAGGACAAGTATTATATGCAGACTTATCAGCTTATGGACTATGTGCATCAGAAGAAATGAATATCCAAGTGTTAAATGAGAAATTTGCTACTCAACACGCTGTAGGGGTATCAATCCACGGACAATTTGGTGGTAAAATCACTGACGAACAAGCGTTCGCATTACTTAAAAACAAAGAATAGGTAGGTAAACAAGATTGACTGAAATTTGTTTAGAAGATGTAAAAAGTTATTTAAGAATACTTGATAATTCAGAGGACGGTCAATTAGAACTTTTGTTAGAGAGTGCTGTTGAGTATATCGTAAGTCACACTGGACTGAATGAAGGTGTAGTAAGGACTAAAAACGATATACGAACTGCACTACTAGTATTAGTTAGTGACTTCTACTGGAATAGAGATTATCAAACAGGAAATAAATATCATAATAAGTTAGTCGAAAACATTATAGAAAATAATAGAACTAACTTTATAGCATAGGAGGTACTTTATGGTTATTCAAACAGGAATGTTTAATAAGAAAGTTACCTTTATTAAATACACGGTTGTAACTAACTCTTTTGGAGCTAGAGGAAAGCGAGAGGAAACAGAGTTGTTTCAAGCGTATGGATATATTAGTAATTTAAGAAATAGTGAATTTTGGGAAAGTAGACACGGCAATGATAAGAGTAAATTGCGATTAAGAATAAGATTTACACCTAAAGTACTAGAATTGGATACTAAAACGTGTTTTGTAAAGATAGACAATAAAACATGGAACATACTTTCTATTGAGAACGTACTTAATAGAAATAAAGAATACTTGATGTATTTGGAGTTCAAAGATGAGTAACATAGTTAGCGTTGAAATTGAAGATTTTGGCAACTTTGAAAACTGGGTAAAGGAATATCCTAGAAAAGTGTATGTTATGGCAGAATTGAGTGGTAGGAAAGCGGGTAGAGAAGCTAGAAAGATATTACTTACAACTTCTCCAGCAAAGAGTGGAAAATATGCAAAAGGTTGGAGTGTAAGAAATAAATCTACATTAGCAGGTGGAGTAGAGTTTGTTATCCATAATAAAGCAAAACCACACTTAGTACATTTACTAGAAGATGGACACGAGATGTTTCTATTTGGGAAGTATATGAATAAACGTGTACCTGCCAAACCACACTATGAAGCTGCTAAAGGAAAGGCAGGAGATTTATTTGAACAATATATTGACAAAGGTTTACGAGAGCTTGACTAAAGTAGGTGTACCTGTAGCTTACTTCAATTTTGACAATACAGAGGATGTTCAAGCTCCATTTATAATCTTTAGAAACACAAAAAACATAGTTAGTGCAGATAGCGATATTTATTGTTACGAGCATGACTTTAATATAGAGTTTTATCACCATGGAAATGATGAAGAACTAGTAGAAAAATTTAGAGAAGCGTTGTATGGAATAAAAAAAGTAGTATTGTACGAACAAACACCACTAGACGGAGTTATTTTATTACGTGCAACGTTTAGTTTATTAGAAGACAAAATTACAGAAAAAATACAAGAAACAGAGGAGAATGTAGTAAATGAGTAACAAATATATGTTTAATTTAAAAAATGTTCACTATGCTGTAGTTACAGTTGGACAAGACGGAGCTTTACAACACGGAACTGTTAAGCGTTTAATGGGAACAACAGAGCTTACAATGGAGTTAGAGCAAAGTTCAGAGAAGCACTTTTCAGAAGGACTAGTTTATTTTGTAACAACTTCAAGTGCAGGGTATAAAGGAGAGTTATCTATTTATAACGTAGACTCTGACTTTGAAAAAGACGTACTAGGACTAAAAGAAGATAGTAAGAAAGTTCAGTATGAAACTATGTACGACCAAACAAAAGAAATTGCTTTACTGTTTGAAGTAGATGGAAATGAGAAAGAAGAAAGACACTGCTTATTACGTGTTAAATTCTCAAAACCTAAATATGAATACAAAACTACTAACGATAAAGTAGATGTACCAGTATTAAAACTTTCTTATGAAGGACTTTCAAACGAACATGGTATTGGACGTATTAAGACTTATAAAGAAACAGATGGAGAAGTTTACAAAAACTGGTTTAACGCTGTTTATAAAGTAACAACAGAAGAATAATTTAAGATAGGAGCTTATTACAATGGAGTTAAAAATCGGACAAAACACATATGAAACAAAACAAGTTACTGGGAATTTCCCTATTGAATTTTATAAAACTACAGGTTTTGATATTTTCGACTTAGAGGATGTAGATTTATCAGTTCTTAATAGATATGAAATTATGTTAAATATCGCATACGTATTAGCAGGAAGAACGGATACAATCGAAGAGTTTGCTAATGAGTTTACAATCGCAGATTTAATCGATGCATACACTGATATTGTTAAATGCTATGCAGAAACTACAAAACCTAAAGTAGAGAACAAATCAGAAAAAAAGTAACTACAAGAAAGATGACAACCCCACTTTACTTACTTAGATGTAAGCAAGTGGGGTATTCTTATGAAGATTTAAAGGAGTTACCTATGGATATTGTTCAAGGAAGTTTTGTTGAACAAGGTAATGACTCATACGACTATCCACTTAAAGCAACACAAAATGAAATAAATATGCTTTAGGAAACATTAATTTTAGAGGAAAGGAGGAAAATAAATGGCACTAGAAGAAAGAGGTAGACGGATAACCTTAAAGGCAGATATATCTCAATTAAAAACTGCATTTAATAAAATCAACGTACTAGCTAGAGAGAGTAAAACAGAGCTTAGGAAGATAGGACAAGCATTAAAGTTCGACCCACACAACGTAGCTTTACTAACTCAAAAACAACAAGAACTGAATAGAGTTGTAGCACAAAACTATAAACTAATCGGTAACTTGAAAAAACAAATAGAAAAGCACGTAGAACTAGGAGAAACTAGAGAAGTTAAACTATTAACTACTCAACTTGAGATTTTACGTTCTACGAATGAAACGTTTAAAGCTAGTTTAAAAGAAACTAAACATCTTTTAAGTAATATTGCTAGTGTTAGTGGACTAGCAAAGCTAGATAAAGAGCTGCAATCTAGTAGAAGTAATGTTGAACGACTTAATAAGGCTTTGAAACTAGATACAACTAATGTAAGCAATCTAGCTCATAAGTTTCTTGAGTTGCAATCTCAAGAGGATGCACTAGTTAAGAAAACACACATACTTATCCAAGACTTGAAAAAGATTGATTTTAAAGTGAACCCACAAGGTTATCAAGAACTGAAAGCTAAATTAGAACAAGCGAAAGCAGAAGCTAAACAAGTTAGATTAGAACTTGATAAACTAGGTGGAGCAAAATTCAATCCTGTTATCGTTCAATTAGAGAAACTAGATAATGAGATTAAGAAAAGTCGTGAGAGTAGCAAGTTACTTCAACAAGCGTTAGATTTTAAACCTACTAGCTTAACTAAAAGTTTACATTTAGAAGAAACACGTACTCAACTAGAAAAGACTAGAGAAAAGATTAAATTAATGAAATCAGAGCTTTCTAAATTAAACACTAATGAAAGTAGAGAAGAGTTTATTAAATTATCTAGCAAGATAGTTGAGAGTGAAAAACATGTTAAAGATTTAATACATAGCGTGGGAATATTGAATGCTAAAAAACTAGATGGTGTAAGAGGTAGTTTTAGTGCGATAGGAAGTTCTATTGAAGGAAATGCACAAAAAATAGCTAACTTTGGTAGAAACTTTACTTTTGGTTATACTTTACCAGTTACTTATGGAGCTAAAAAGGTAATTGATAGCTTTAGAGAAACAGATGATACTCTTAGACGTGTAGCAGCTGTAAGTGATGGAGCTGTAACTGACTTTGCAGGAACATTTACTGAAATGGAAGGCAAAATACGACAAGCATCTCACGGTACTGTTTATAGTATAAATGATGTAGGTCGAGGAGTCGAAGACTTGATTAAAGCAGGTTTAAACTCAACTCAAGCTATGGGGGCGGTTGGACACGCTATGAACCTTGCAAGAGCAGATGGTATCGACTTAGCAAGAGCTACTGAAATCATTACTGATGGTATGAATGCTATGGGAATACAGTTCGGTAAAACTGAAGGTGAAGTAAAACGAAATGTTGGTAACTTTGTAGATATTTTAAATGCTGCAGCTGTAGCTTCTACAACAGACGTTGGACAAATGGGAGAAGCAATGAAATATGCTGGAGCAATCGCAGGTACATTAGGTTTTGAAATGAAAGACTTAGGTTTAGCGTTAGCAATCATGGCAAACCAAGGTATCAAAGCATCTACTGCAGGTACTTCATTACGAAGTGGTTTAACTAACTTAGTAAAACCATCAAAAGCAGCAGCGAAAGCGATGCATAGTATCGGTTTTTCAGCAACTGATGCTATGGGTAATATGAAACCATTATCTCAAATCATGGCAGAGCTTAGAGAAAAAACCCAAGGTATGACAAATGCACAAAAAAATGCATTTTCAGCAACAGTCTTTGGTAAAACTGCAATGAGTGGATGGTCAGCAATCTTAAAAGCAACAAATAAAGATGTTGATAACTTACGAAAAGCTATTGATGAGTCTACAGGTTCAACGGAACGTATGGCAAACCAAATGAATAGTGGAGTAGGTGGAGCGATTGATAAATTCAAAGCTTCACTAAGTAATGCTGCTTATGAAACTGGAAAAGCATGGGGACCAGCACTTAAATCTGTAGCAGAAAGTCTAACTGAATTACTTAAAGCATTCAATGAATCAAGCGATGGAACAAAACGATTTATTACTGGAGTGTTAGGGGTTACTGCTGCTTTAGGACCATTAACATGGGCAATCGGTGGTATATTATCTCCGTTTCTTAAATTCAAAAACTTATTAAGTACATTCAAAACTGCTAAGGCTGCAGCAGAGATGGGAGAAGTTGCTAGTAAAACTGGTTTATTAGCTAGAGCGTTTGCTGCTGTACCTCCACAAATGAAATTATTCTTAGGAGCAACTGCTTTAGTAGGTGGAGGACTATTGTATTTAAAAAATAAATACGACCCACTAATGGTTGCACATAGAAATGCAATAGAAAGTGCAGAAAGAGTAGGAGAAGCATTTAAAAAAGTAGGAGATGAAGCTAAAACGTTTGGAGATAAAATCAAACAAACTAGTGATGTTTTCGAAAATACTTTTGGTACTAGTAATAAATTTACTGAAAAACTAAATTATTTAGTCGAAGAAACAAGAGATGGTTTCGATAAGATTAGAGAAATCTTAAATAAAGCAGCAAGTGATGGTAGAGAAATTACTAAACAAGAAGCAGATGCTGTAGCTGGTAACTTTGAAAACTTAGTTGACTCAATTAATAAGAGAGTAATTGCAGAAAGACAAGGTTATGAACAGATAGTACAAATAGCTAGAAATGCTTCAGCAAATAAAGCTATAACTGATGCTGCTTACGAAACACAATTTGCTTCACATATAGGTAAACTAGGACAAATACATGAAGAGTCTAAACAAAGCACTCAAAAATGGTATGACGATTTAATAGCTATAAATAGTCAACTGCCACCAAACTTACAGTTGAGTATGGATAAAATTAATGAAATATATCAACAAGCGTTAGTTCGTGATAGAGAAAATTTCAGTCGAAGTTCACAAGCTGCTATTCAAGCATATTCTGAAAGGTATCAAATAGAAAATGACTTTATACCTAAATTAGCAGAAGCTAAAAGAGGTATGGAAGAAGTTGAAAAGCAACACCAACAAAGGCTTAAAGAGAATAGAGAAGCAGCAAAATTTGATGTTGAATTGCAACATACGCTGGACGCTCAAGAAGATAAACGTTATGCAGAAGAAAAAGCATGGCACTATCAAGACTTAGAAAGTAAATTTGATGCACATAGAATCAAACATGTAGGTCAATGGTTGGCTGCTATTCAAGAAAATATCCAAAAAGGTGGAGAGTTAACTGCTAGTCAAGCATCTAACGTACAAGCCTTTCTTTCTACAATGAATACACTACCTGATGATACTAAAAGACAAATTACTCAAGGTTTAAAAGATGCTGGTATTGATATTGATGTTATAGGAGCTGCATTGGCAGCACAAATGCAAAAGCATGGTGTAACATTAAATAATCAGTTTGCGAGTGGTTTATTATCAGAGAAACCAAGTGTTGATACAGCAATTCAAACAACATTAAACGCTGTAACTGATAGTGTAAATAGAACATCTTTATTTGCTCAAGGACAAAGTGTTATGTTAACTGGACGTGATGGTTTAGCAGCAGGTAAGAGTGCTGTAGATGCAGCAACTGGAAATGTAATGGACGGAGTAAAAAACAAAGTTCAATCTACAGATATGAAACCAGCTGGACAACAAAAATCAGAAGAATTAGCACAAGGTATTAAGTCTAAAGATGGAGATGTATGGAATGCAGCTCAAGAAACTGCCAACCATGGTAAAAATGCAGCAGCTTCAATAGATTTTAGTGGAACTGGAGCGGATATGACTTATGGTTTGGCAAACGGAGCATCGGGAGCTTCATGGGCTTTAGAAAATGCTATGCGAGGAGTCGTACAAGCTGGTTTAGCAGCAGCGAAAGCAGAAGCTGGTGTTGCTTCTCCTGCACGTGTATTCAAACGTGAAGTTGGGTATTGGTTACCTCCTGGTATGGCAGAAGGGGTACGTGGCAATGCTAAAGTATTCTACAATAGTTTAACTGATACTATGAGTCATGGAGTAAGTTTAGTTGAAGACTTTAAATTCAAAGACAAATTATCTAATTCTTTCGACTTCACAACAGCAGGTAACTATGCAATTCAACATAGTGTATCTCAAAATACATCAGTTATTGATACGTTAAACGTATTAATTAATAAGGTTAATGACTTAGAGTTAAGAAGTGATGTTTACTTAGATGGAGATAAAATCGGAAATGCTACTTATAAACGACACGAGGTAATAGATAGGAGGTTAGGTTTAGTATGATAATTTGGAAGGATGAAACAATGCTTTTAGATACAGATACTTATAAACTTAACATAGGTATCTCTGACTTCAACGATTATAAGGGAGCTAGTGAGAAGTTGATTAAAACAGAAAGTGTTAGTTTTAATGATGTACACGTATATCGACCTAACACTTTCAACGGTTACTCTACTACAATGGATATTATCGTTAGAGAGAGTAAAAAACGTGAACTTATACACGCTTTAAGAATAGGGAATAGACTTACTTTACCTAGAGAGAAAGGTAAGTTTAGAGAGTATTTTTTAGATGGAGAAATCAAAAATACTTATTACAATGCAGAGTTTACTAAAATTACTGTACCCTTGTATCTTAAAGCGTTTATTTACGAAAAAAACAAGTACACAACTACAGTAACTAAAGGTTTAATAAAAACTATTGAAAACATTGGAGATGTGTATGCAGAACCTATTTATAAAATAAGAGGTACAGGAACTTTAATATTTTTAGTAAATAATGTGAGAAATACTGTAAATAATGCAGAAGGTGGATATATCATTAATTGTAAAAACAAAGAACAGAATGTTACTGATTTACAAGGAAATGCAAAAAATGTTACTAGTGAGTATGTAGGTAACTTTCCTGTATTTGAAAGTGGAACGAACAGAGTACAACTTATACAAGGTGATAGCTTAGAAATAGAAGTGTATTGGAGGAATTTAGATTGATAATTAGATTAGTCAACGAAAAAAACTTAGTTAAAGCAACAGAAGTAAAATTAATAAAAACTAGTGATTATCAAGATACTTTGACTTTCAAGTTACCTATTGATGAAGAAATCGCTGTAGATGAATTAATCGGAGTTCGTACTAAAGTGATGAAACAAGACTATAGAGTTAAAGAGATAATCACTAAAGATAAGTATAGAGATGTATACTGTGAACATAAATTCTTTGACTGTAAGAATATCATTATACCTTATGTAGATGAAGCAAATAGAGGTACTACATCGTATAATAACTTTGAAAACTATACTAACTTGCAATTAATCGCAGGACACTTAAATAGGATAATGCGAACTAAAGGAGATACTGAATATAAGTTTACAACGGAAGTAAATAGAAGTGGTGTAATCGAGTGTGACGATACACCACTTTATGATTTAATTTTCGGAGAAAAAGGTATCTTAAAAACATTCAATGTAGAGTTAGTCTATGACAACTATAGAGTGAAGTTCGTAGAGAAAAGACCTAGTAAGAATACTGAAATACTTTTCCATGAGAAAAAGAATATTAGTGAGTTGCAAGCAACAGTAGATTTTAAAGAAATTATTACAAAATTACACGTAACATGTAAATACACACCTGAAACAACAGAGGAACAAAAGGAAGAAAAGGAACGTGCAAGAGCTGCAAAAAGGCTTGAAACATTCAATAAGAGTCAAGAACGAATAAGACAACGTGAAGAAAAACAAGCTAAAGAACGTGCTTTAAAAAGAAAAAAAGAAGAAGAAGATTATAAAGCTAATAGGAAGAAACCTAAACGTACAAAAGCACAAATTCATGCAGAACACGTCCAAAGACAACAGGAACGTGAGAAACAAATACTTGCTAGTAATGAAACTAGGAGAGCAGAGCGTGAACGTAAGTTTAATGAACGTGAACAACAACGAGCTGCACAACGAGTTACTAGAAAGAAAGAGAAAGAAAAAGTAATTTTAAAAACTGTATATGTAAGTCCTTTAGTGAACCAGTATGCAAGACCATATGAAGCTAGTTTGAGTTTTGATAGTAAAGAAATCAATAGTGAGGAAGCATTAATTGCATGGTGTAATGCTAACTTATTTACAGAAGAAGACCCTAGAGATGTACCTTTAAGCAACTTTAGTTTCAAACCTACTCTTGATAACTACAATGTAGATATTAACGATAGAGCGATGGTTAACTTTGAGTCTATAGATACTAAAAAAGTAATACATTGTTGCAAGATTGAATATGATGCGTTACACGATAAGTACATAAGTATTGAGTTCGGAGAACTTAATAAGAGTACTATGAAGGAAGCTATAGGTAATCTGAATGCTAAAATATCAGAAGCAAAATCTAATATTTCAAATGGTTTAAATATGATAGATAGTGAGATTGAAGCGTATGTTCAAAAGGAACTAGAAGCATATAATGAACTATTTGACATTGAAAAAGAGGAACTAGAAGATACTATCAATCAAGGTTTTGAAGATGCAAAAATAGAAGCAGAAAAAGTCTATGGTACTATCAATACTGAATTAGAAGAACAACTAGCACCTATTAGAGAAGATGTAAGGAATACAGTAGAAGCGTATAACCAACAGTTACAAGCTACTAAACTAGAGTTGGAGAAGAATAAGACTGACTCTATAGAGAAGTTAAAAGAATTAACTGATAGAGTGAACAATGTTCAAGATATATCTACCAACCCTACAGTACTGGAGTTGAAACAACAAGTTGCAGAAGCTAAAGAAAGTGGTAATGCTGTTAAAAGTAAAGTTACTGAATTGGAAGGAAGTATTACTAGAGAATTTAGTTCTGTTAAATCTAAAACAGAAAATGATTTAAACGTTGTTAAAGCAGAGTTCACAAGAGGTGTAGATGGTTTAACTAGAAAAATTAGTTCTTTAGAAGAATATAAAAATCAAGATGGAACAAGAACTGAAAGTCTAAAACAATGGGTACAACGTGATACTGCTAGTCAATTAAGTAGAGAACGAACTGAAATTACTAGAATAGTCGATAATAAAGGTTTTGTAAAAAACACTGAATTTAGTAGTAAGTTCAATGATAATGCACAAGGTATCAATAGGAAACTAGATGCACTTGAAACGTATAAAAATCAAGACGGAACAAGAACTAGTGCATTAAAACAATGGACACAAGATAATACAGCTAGTCAACTAGCTACAGCAAGACGTAGTATTGAAAGTTGGGTAGATAGTAAAGGATACGTAACTACTTCTGTAGTAAATAATAAAGTTCAGGAAACAGCAAATAGTTTTAGTCGTGAAATCAGTAATATTAGAGAAAGCATACCAACTAGCTTAGGTGGAAGAAACTATATTACTGATAGTAAGAATATAAATATTAAATTTTTGGGTAGCTGGGATAAATGGGAGAAATCAGTAGAAGGAGATACTCTAGTTTTAACTAAAGTTGGTGGGAGTGATACTACAGGATTTTTTATAAATTTAACTGAATTAATTAAAACTCAATTTCAGAATGAAACTATGACGTGGAGTATAGATGTTCGAGCTAGTAGGAATTGTACGTTTAATCATATAGGTTTTGAAACTAACGGGCAACGAGCATTTAATCTTACAACGCAATGGCAAAGAATATCCCATACATTCATTAATAAGTTTACTAATTATTTTGCATTTACGTTTTATAACCCTAATATAACGTTTAACAATGGAGATAAAATATATATACGTTTACCTAAATTAGAAAAAGGGAATATCGCTACTGACTGGACACCTGCACCTGAAGACGACCAACAGAGCATCAACGAGTTAAACTCATGGAAGCAAACAACTACAGGAACTTTAAATACAGTTACAAGTACATTAAACGATACTGTAAGACACTCACAACTACAAATAACAGCAGACTCAATAAACTTTGGTTCGAACAAAGTTTTCAACGGACAAAATCTTGCTAGTATGTTGTCAGTTAGTCCTGATAGTATTAAGGCAATAACTGATAGATTAGTGATTACACCAGCTAATGAGAATTTAGTAAGAATGAATCAACGAGAAAGTATAACAAGTAGTGAACGTGATACTTTCATTACCGATGATATCAAGGAAGATTTAAGTGATGGAGCAGAATTTTACTTCAAAGCAAAGTTTTCTAGCATTGGAAGAGGTAAGCAAAGAATAGGAATACATATATATGTTACTTATACAGATAACAGTCAAAGTTGGGGCTTTGCTGAAATGTTCCCAATTAATAGCTATGCGTGGAATGAAGAAAGGACAGCAACCTTAAAATTTGAAAAGGCCGCTGGAAAAAAAGTTAAACATTACGCTTTTGGTATTCATCAATCAGCATGGGATAATTTTTCGAGTTGGACTATAAATGAGTTAGAGCTTTACAAAAAGAAAAGTGCAGAATTAATTGTAGACGGAACTATAGAAGGTAAGCACATCAAGTCTTCTACTATAGAAACTGGACACCTTAAAGCTGGTAGTGTAACAGCGAACATAATAGCATCTGATGCAATCGAATCAAAACATCTTAAAGTTGATGATGGAATGATAGATAAACTTGTTTCTAATCAAGCGTTCGTTTCTAAACTTTGGGCGAAAGAAGCATTTATAAACAATTTAAGCTCTGTTAAAATCAAAGCTACTCAAATAGAAACTAACTGGTTAGCTGCTTATACTGGTTTCATAGGTGGTTTTCGAATAGGACACAACCCACATGACAATAGTTACTGGTTAACAGGAAGTAATAACTTTGAATGCGGAATAAACCAAGGTATTAACGTAGGAACTAGAGGAGCTCAACTTTGGGCAGCGTGGGGTAATAACTGGACGAAAGCTGGACCAAATGCATGGTGGGTAACCGCTCAAGGTGTTATGACTTGTAGCAATACCGCAGCATTCCATAGAGGTATAAATGTATATAACGCTAGAATCGACACTCATGGTAATGATATTCAAGGAGATGCGAATAGTTCAGGTTCAAAAACTACTGTTATATGGTGGAGTCAAATCAATAGTGTAAAAAGTAGAATTTCTGACAAACGCTTAAAAACTAACATCAAACCTACTAAAATAAATGCATTAGATACACTTAACAATATTGAAATCGTTGAGTTTAACTGGAAAAAGGATGGTAAGTTTGAAAAAATTGGAGCGATAGCTCAACAGGTTCAATCTGTTGATAAAGATTTAGTAGTACACGATATGGATGATAAGCAAACATACAATGACTATTTACGAATTAACTATTATGATACTATCCCTTATTTAATCAAAGCCGTTCAAGAGTTATCTACTGAAAATAAAGAATTAAAACAAAGAATTTCAAAATTGGAGGAAAAAGCAAATGGATAAACAAATACAACCTATTGACTTAATAGCACAAGAGTTGAGTCAAAAAACGATTGAGTTAGCTAATTATAAAGTAGCTTACGAACAACTATACTCTGAAAATGTAGAGTTAAGAAAATTAGAGGAACTGATTAACAAAAATGCTGATTTAAAAGAATTAGTAGAAGAAATTAAAAACAAATAGGAGGTATAAGTATGACATTAGAATTAGTAACAAGGACAGCATACCCCGAAGCAGGTGGTTATAGAAGTGTATCAGTTACGTTCTCTATGAACAAAGGTACAGCGTATATAAATGGTGGTATTGATTTACCTGGTAAATTTGCAACAGCTAGTGAAGCAGAAGTACTAGAAGAAGTAAGAAAACAAGTAGCACAACAAATCTACACTGGAGAGGCAACACCTGCACTAGTAGCTGAATATGCTAACCTTAACAAACAAGTAGGTATTCTTACTGGGAACAAACAAGATACAGTAGAACGTGAAAGAGCGTTAACTAAACTAGTATCTAAAATCAACAAAGGTAATGATAAAGTGCTTATGGCATTACTTTTAAATGTATTAGACCCTAAAACAATTAATGCAAACAAAGAAGTAATTATCAATGCTTTTGATAACTATGAAGTGAATGTAGATTATTCAGTAGGAGATAAGTTCAAGTACGAGAATAAACTATATGAAGTGTTAGTAGAACACACAAGTGCAGTAGAGTGGCTTCCAAGTGCAGAACCTACTAAATATAAAGAAATCACTTTAGAACGTGCAGAAACAGCAGATAAAGAGCAATTAGAGGATGATGCGAATAGATATATCACAAAATCACAATTAGACGATGCTTTAACAAAAACTGTTCAAACAATTATGGAACAATTAGCTCAAGATGATGAAGGAGGAGAAACAGATGAACATCACGGAGAAAGTAATAACAATGTATCACACGTTGAAGGGGGTAGTGAAAGTGCGAATTAATTTTAAAAACAAAGTATATAAAACAAACGATTTTTTAGTAGAAATGTATGTAGGGCTATTAGTTACTGGTAAAAAGACTTTAGAACAAGTACCTAACTATGGTAATTTACGTGCAGTAGTGCAATCAGAAGTTGATAGAATTAATCGTGAGTGGGAAGAAAAAGAGAAAGCTAAAAAAGAAGAGCTAGAAAAAATTGAGAAAGAAAGAGAAGGACACGCTGAATAGCGTGTTCTTTTTTTAGAGGTAGTCAATGGAAAACTTTATATGGCAATTTATATTACAACTTTTTACAGTTGCTATCATACCACTAGTCAAGATATGGTTCGACAACAGTAATAAACAAATGGCAAAACAGTTTGAACAGCTAAATAAGGAAGTAAAGAGTACTCAAGATAAAGTAGATGAAGTTACACAAATAGGACTACAAAATAGAGCATCAAATAAAAGCATTATTTCATATAGACTTCATAAGGAGTTTGGAGAAGCAATAGAGCGAGGATATACAACTGTTGAAGATTATGAAGAATTAAGTGCTTTATATACTAGTTATAAAAATATAGGTGGGAACGGGAAAATAGAAGCATTGTATAAACGATTTAGAAATCTACCTATAAATAAACAGGAGGAATAGTATGAAAAAAGTAGTAAGAACTAGTTTAAATAATGTTGTAAATAAACGAGGTGTAAGAGATTTAAATATACAACTGTATTCTCACGATAAAAACAATGCAGGTTTCGAATTTGTGATTAAGAATGAAGTTGATTTATCAGAGTATAAAGCAAAAGTATTATTTGATTTTCAAGAAAGTTTTGCAACATGGGAAACAAAAGGAACTATAGAAGGCAATGTAGTAAAAGTTAAATTTGATACTACATTCATTACAAGATGTGAAGAAGTAATCGGTTATCTATTTTTAGATAGTGAAACAGACACATTAGATGTATTTAAGTTTAAGTTCAATGTTGTGTTATCTGAAATTGATAAATACGATACAGCAAAACGAGGTTTTCGATATATCAAAGACCAAGAAGTTGTAGATGTAATTACACGTTCTGAACTAGAAGAAGAACTTAAAAAAATACAAATAAACGGTGGTATTGATTTAAGTAACTATTTAACAACTAGCGTAGCTAATGAAACTTTCGCTACAAAGCAGGAATTAAGAACGTATGCGACTAAAGATGAATTACCTAGTATTAGTGGCTTAGTCACAACAGAACAGCTTACAGCAGCTAAAAATAACGTTGTTGAAGAAATTAGCAATAAAGGGTACGTAACATCAACAGTTGTAGAAGAAACTTATGCTAAAAAATCTGATTTACCTACACCATACAATGATAGTGCATTAGTCCAAAAAATTGGACAATTAGAAGCTAGAGTTGACAACGATACTGTATATGATGATGCACCTTTGAAAGAGCGTGTAACGGCTCTTGAGAGCAAAGCTATTGAAGGTGGAGCATACGATGATACTCATTTAAGGGAAAGATTAGATACTTTAGAAGCAAAACAGGATAAAGATACAGTATATGATGATGCACCGTTAAAACAACGTGTAGAAGCATTAGAAACTAAAGTAGATAAAGATACTGTATATAATGATGAAGAAGTTAAACAAAGACTTACAGTATTAGAAAATAAACCTACAGTAGACTTATCTGATTATGCTACTAAACAAGAGTTGCAAGAGGTTAAGAACAATCAACCAACAGTTGACACTTCAAATCTAGTTACTAGACAAGAGTTAGAAGAAAAGCATTACTTAACTAAAATGTTTTTCAATAATAGTGAATTAGCTCAAAAAGTTAATTTAATGTGGGAGAATGACTCGAAAATAGTCACTAAAGAAGAGTTAGAAGAAAAACATTATGTTACTAATGAACAAATTTCTTCTACTTATGCAACAAAATCAGAAATACCACAACCATATAGTGATACTGAACTAGTTAAACGTATAACTGTATTAGAGAATAGACAAGATAATGACACTATATATGATGATGCAGAACTGAAAAGACGTGTAACAGCGTTAGAAGAAAGACCAACAACTGGTGGTAGTGTTGACACTTCAAATTTAGTGACTAGACAGGAATTGAAAGAAAAAGAAGATACTATTTATGAAGAAATGAATAACAATCCTTTGTATAAAACTTATACAGAAGGCACACTAATGCAACATCTTAATAGTCAGGAATCTTATAACATAGGTAACATAGATGCACGTGGAGGTATTATTTATACTGATGCTCAATATATAACAGTAGATATTTTCAAAGGAGATACAACCAAAGAAAAATTTGTTGATTTTCAAACAGCTATGTTTACACTTGCTAATTCAATACCCGATAATTATAAAATTACAGATTTATTGTATTCAGGAAAAGATGATAGTAAAGTAATCTTCCTATCAAACAAAAACTTTTCAGAAGTAGTACCTAAAGAGGAACTAAAAACAATCATAAAGGAAGTTTTAACGGAGTTAAAATCAGAAAACAATTAAGGAGGTAAAATTTATGGAACAATTACAACCCATTTTAATTACAGCAATAATATTTGCTCTTAACTTATTAGGTAAGTTTTTAAAAGAGTGGAAAGTTTTCCCTACTGAATTAATACCACAAGCATTAGGGGTATTAGGTGCTTTAGTAGGAATAGTATTGTTTAAAGATGCTAATGCAGTTTTATTAGGTTTGGGAGCAGTAGGTGTACACCAAGTCTATAAACAATCAAAAAATGAAGACCCTACAGAAATTAAAAAAGAAATTGAAAATGGAAAAAATGGTTAAAATTTCCATTTTGAACTAATATTTACTCTTCAAAATGGAAAAAACGGCTAAAATTTCCATTTTGAAATCTATTTAACGGAGGATAAAATAAATGGTAAGAACAAGTGAAATTGTAAATGAAGCAGAAAGAATAGCGAACTTAGGTATCGGAGTAGACCAAGATGGAGCTTATGGAACACAATGTGTTGATTTACCTAACTACCTATCAGTATTATTTTTCGGAAAAGCACTTTGGGGTAATGCTATTGATTTACTAAATAGTGCTGCTGCATTAGGATATAAAGTCGAGTATAATGAAGCTGGTAACTTAGATAGCAAACCTAGGGCAGGAGCAGTCTTTGTAATGGATACTACATATATTTATGGACATCCGTTCGGACACACTGGAGTAGTAACAAGAGATAGTGATGGATACACTATGAAAACTATCGAACAAAACATTGATGGTAATGCAGATAGCTTATACGTAGGTGGTCCAGCACGATACAATGAACGTGATTTTAATGGTATTGTAGGTTGGTTCTACTTCCCAACAGATGATACAGCAGCAGGAGAAGTTAAAGCAAATACTGATTTACAGTCTTTACCAACAGTACGTGTATATACTGTAGGAGTAGATAAACTTAACATCAGAAATGCACCATCTTTAAATTCAGAAGTAGTAGGAGTTTATGAAAACGGAGAAGAGTTTAACTATATGGAATTTTGCTATGCAGAAGGATACGAATGGTTATCTTACATCTCTAATAGTGGAGAAAGACGTTACGTAGCTTCTATGAACTTAGAAACTGGAGATACTCACGGAACGTGGAGAGAAAAATAAATTTACAGTAAAATAAAAATATGATATAATATTTATTAGAGACAGTAAAAGAAGTTTTTCTAATAAACATATTTCTAATGTTACCCTCTATCAAATTAGATAGGGGGTATTTTTTTATGCATAAAAATGTGTTAAAATATACAAGAGGTGGAATTATGCATAGATATTATTTAAACAATTATGGAAATGAAAGAATGACAAATTTTTTATTAAGGAACGGATATATTGAAGAAGATACAAGAGGTATATACGTTGTAGATACAGAAGACTATCAAGACTTTCAAGAGCAATTTGATAGTTTAGAGTATTTTAAATCTGTACAAAAATTTGTACAGGTATTTGAGTTAGAATATATGTTGTCTAAAGGAAACTTTGTTTACTATGCAAGAGTAGTAGAAGATGATAACAAGAATGTATTCAGTTTAATATACGAAAGTCAGGATGGTTCTGATAATGTTACAATGGATGATGTAGTAGAAATACAAAGTGGAGATATTTTTCTGCCATAACATTGACTTATTAGAAACTGAAATGATATAATAAAGTTACCCTTAAGATATTTAACAAATCTTAATTTTCTTAAAACTAAAACAACATGAAATGTTTCCCAAAAAAGACGTTAGCACTCTTCAATCACCCCAACCACGTAGTGCCAACGTTCTTTTTTTATATTTATAATTAAATAACATTCCTACACATTCTTCTGAATATTACTACATTCATTACACAAGGATTTAACTACAATATTAGTAATGAAATTAAGCTTACTATAGCAATCTATACTGGTATTTTAATAAAGGTTAATGGTTTATTCAAATTAAAAAATTCTGTGGAATTTATGTATAAAGTATACACAATAATCTTTAAAATAATAGCTTTCATGAGTTTTATATGTATCATTCCTGCTTACTATTTCGGAAAACTACCAATTGATTGGATATATATTCTGGTGACTGTTCTGATTGTAAGTAGTGTTAGAGTATTAAAGAAAGTTAGTGCTAGAAGATCTGCAAAACTTCTATTTTATCCAATGACATTTTGTTATTTAGTATACACTCAACCAAGAGTCGTTAATGCTCCTATTTTAGAGGAACAAAATATATTTTTATATGTTTCAGGGGTATTGGCAATATTAATAATAGCTATAATTAAACTAAGAGAAAAAACTAAATAAAATTAATATTAGTCCCTTTCTGTAAAGAATAAGAAAGGGATTAATAATTTTATATCCATTTATATATCATAAAGTGGTATTGATTTTATTTGACCATTATTTGTGTTAAAATATAATATGATTAATATTAGGAGGCGATGATATGGCGAATATTTATTTAGATTACGCAGCAACATCAAGAAAACATTTTGATATTATAGAAAAGAATATGAATATACTAAAAGAAATTTATGCTAATCCAAGTAGTGGCCATACTCTAGGAAAGAAAAATGATAGGCTAGTTCGTGAAGGCCGTGAGAAAATAGCTAAAACTCTAAATGCTAATAGTAATGAAATAATTTTTAATTCGGGTGGAACTGAAGGTAATAATACAGTATTTAATCATGTACTAACTAGATTTGAATCGGGAGAAATAATAATTTCATCTATAGAACATCTATCAGTTAAAGCTAGTGCTAAAAGACTTGAAAAGTTTGGATTTAAGATTCATGAATTATCAGTAGATGAAAGTGGAGCTATATCTCTAGATGAATTAAAAGAGAAGATTAATTCTAAGACGGTATTAATTTCAATTATGCTAGCGAATAATGAAACAGGAGTACTAAATCCTATAAAAGAAATCTCAGAACTTATTTCGGATAAAAATATACTATTGCATAGTGATATTGTTCAAGCTTTAGGTAAAGTAGAAATTGATGTGAAAGAATTAGGATTAGATTTTGCTTCAGCGTCTGCTCATAAATTGGGTTCACTTAATAATTTTGGATTTTTATACGCAAAAGATGGAGATGTTGAACCACTATTATTAGGTGGAGGTCAGGAAAATGGTCTTCGTTCTGGGACAACGGATTTATT
>ERZ773263.358-NODE-358-length-32802-cov-4.918466_pt1 | contig 32802 bp, 26 predicted proteins | sample MGYA00511076_ERZ773263 | MGnify/ENA primary metagenome ERZ773263 (study PRJEB29015, sample SAMEA2738155) | human oral metagenome | biome: human oral; feature: human-associated habitat; material: saliva | place: China | collected 2195 ... | reverse complement strand
CGTTGAGCAATGTTTGAGGTATCAACCTATGCTCAACCTTTTTTCAGTTGTTTGATGTAGTTATCAATGGTTTCCCATCCTTTCGGTTGCTTCATATTGATTTGGTCTGTTGCGGTGGAAAGGTCGGTGCGTGTCAGTGGCGTATCTTTTGTTTTCCCCAAGACAAGTTCATTACGAGCAATCGCAGATTGCCATTCATCAGTAATGAACCCTCGAAGATTAAGACTTTGCATGAGATACGCCAACTGGCGGTTGTTGTTTGATTTCAGGGCACCTTTTAGCTTACAAGCAAAAAAATCTTTGAGTATCTTGGAAGATATGCAAGTTGTAAATAATTGAATTTCGTTGATGCAAGCAGTAAGAATCTCAATTTGCTCGTCTGTAAAATCAGATTGAAATGGATTTGTTCCTTTACCAACGATGACAGGTTTCTTTTTCTGCTTACATGGTTCATCGTTTACCAAGACAGAAGAGCGAGACCGATCAGTTTGTACCTCTGTCAATTCAATTCGTTCTATTTCTGCCATGAGATATTTTGCGTATCGTTCATATAGAATTGCATCAACAAGATACGAGAGCATCGGCAGGACATCATTATATAAGGTGTGTTTCTCAATGTATTTCGCATATTCAAACGAAGATACAGAGAATGAGGCATATTTCTGTTTTTGTTCTTTGGTCAGTGATTCAAAGAAGGAGCTTTCCCACAAAAAGTCATCATCGTTGTAATATTCCTCTACACATGCAAGAGCAGGATGATTCAGATAAATGGAAGATAGTTCATCGGTTATTCGGATATATTCTTTTTGCAAAATCTCTTTGAACTGTATATTGCTGATGTAATTCTTCTTCCTCAGAATATTTCTAATGAGCACATTGTAGGCCTGAGTAATGCAATAGCTTAATATTCGTTGAATACTGTCAAGCTGTATCTTTAGATTGTCATTTTCCATTTTGCAATTTTCTATGATGGGTACTGTTTACAAAGATAGGGTTATTCATTGGAGAAAAAGCCAAGAAAGGGAAACAAAATAAAATACTTTATCAAATTAATAAAAGGGATTAATTTTATTTGTTTTTAGTAAACATTTTATATACCTTTGCAGAAAATGGAAAAAGAAAACGTTATAATTTTTGATGCTAATTTAACGATCTACGAACTATTGATTTGGAAAAAATTAGTGTTTTATGTTAGAGATTCCTGTATGTCAAGTGCGGACCTCCTGAAAGAAATTAAGGAATTTAATTTAGTAATGCCATCTAATCTTGAAGCTACTAGAATTTTACCAATTCTTCAGAAAAGTGATGCAATATGTTTTAAAGATAATATAAAGGAAGAACATTTTGAAATTGTATCGAAGGATATCGATGCTTATAATAGATATTGTGAAAATCATAAAGAGGAAGATTTAGAAATTTATCTTAGAAGCTTTAAAATAAATTCTTATAAATATCAAGATTTAATGATAAATAAATGGAATAAATCCTTGAATGATATTTATGCAAAGTTATATTCAGAGTTAGCCAAGGAAGATACTTCTGATAATATTGAGAAATTGTCTAATGAGTTATTTCAATACTTAGCTACTCATGTGAATAAAGTTTCTCAGTTTTTTTTGACTTATGGGCAAGCAAATAAATTAGAGATGTCTATAGATGAATTTTGTCATATCAAACCTATAAGACATCAATTCGACTTTAAGGGTTTTCCTAGAATGATTAACACGATATGTTCAATAGATAAATCCGAAAAAAATAAAAACTCTATTAAGTATTTTACATTATTATATCCTACTATAATATTGTTGCGTGGATACTGTGCATTTTCTACGCTTATCGCTTTATTTCTTGATGCACAAAATGCAGAGATCTTCTCTTCAGGTTTCTCGAAATTGATTAGTTTCATGTTAGAAAATTTTCAAGACTCTTCGATATACAAGATAGAAACACCTTCTTCCCCACCTATTCACAGTGATTCTATTTCAAGTAGAGGGGCAGAATCTTATACTACGAGACTTAAAATTTATGTATTTGATAAAGAAATGAATCCTATTCTTTTACGCTTTGATTTACCACATAAAGGAAAAGATGTGCTACATGTAAATGTTCTGAACTTGACAAATAATTCTTCATTAGATCATTATGAGTTAGAGGCAAATTCCCCTTATATAGATAGCTTTTTTAATCCCATAATTCAACAGATGGTGATAGAAACTCAAAATTTGTTTATTTTCAAAAATACAAATAAGGAAGATGACAATAATGTTTTGAAAAATATGAAAGATTTGATTTATTATGATGAGTTATGTCTTCTGTATTTATTCCGTCTCTCTTCAGAGGAAAAAGTTGAAATTTCTAATGAAGAATTAAAGTTGATAAAAAATTTTTCATTTGTTCCTAATCTCAACTCTTATGAAGAATTGCTTTTGGATGTATATACGAAGTGTAAAGACAACGTGAAGTGATAATGTTAATTAAATTTAAAAGCAAAGTAGTTAATAACATAAAAAGTACATCTTTCAAATAGTTTTGTTAGAAAGTACACTTTTAGTACATGCCGAAAAAGGAAAATCCCTTGCAAATCAGCGATTTGCAAGGGATTTGTAGTACCCAGACCCGGGCTCGAACCGGGATGGATTGCTCCACTGGTGTTTGAGACCAGCGCGTCTACCTATTCCGCCATCTAGGCTTGGCTTGTTGTTTAAGAACAACGGGTGCAAAGGTAGATAGATTTTCTGAATGTGGCAAATTTTTAAGTAATTATTTCAAGACAAGGGTGTTATAAATTAGAGTTTAGGGTATTTAACATTGAAAGACTTGGTAGAATAAGATATAAAAGGTATCTTTGGAGAAAAGACATAAACAGGTTAGCTTAAACAGATTATGACTACGACACAAACTAACTATTGTGTGATACTAGCTGGAGGAAAGGGTCGTCGCCTATGGCCAAGCAGTCGGGACAATTATCCTAAGCAGTTTACTGATTTCTTCGGAGTGGGTCGCACACAGCTTCAACAGACCTTTGACCGGTTCTCTCAGATTCTTCCTAAAGAGAACATATACGTCAATACCAGTCGCGACTACCTTGACCTTGTACGTAAACAACTCCCAGAAATACCGCTCGACCACATCATGGCCGAACCAATCCACCGCAATACGGCACCAAGTGTAGCATGGGCTGTACATCGCATATCGATGTTTGACCCACGTGCAAACCTCATTGTATCTCCTTCCGATCAGAGTATTATCAACGAAGAAGCATTCCTCCGAGATATCACCGAAGGCTTATTATTCGTAGAGGAGAATAATGCTCTCCTCACCATGGGAGTAAGCCCAACACGCCCAGAACCTGGTTACGGCTATATTCAAAAAGGCGTGTATACAGGACAAAACGATATATATAAGGTGCAAGCCTTCACTGAGAAACCCGACAGAGAGTTTGCCCAACTATTCATGACGACTAAGGAGTGGTATTGGAATACGGGCTTGTTTCTATCCAATCTGAACTATCTTTGGCAATGTATCTCTAACTTTCTTCCATCGATTCTACATAATGAGGAGCAAACGAGAAAGATAATGAGTATCGAAGAAGAAGACGCCTTTATGCAAGAGAACTTCTCACTCTATCCGAACGTTTCATTAGACTATGGTGTACTCGAGAAGTCGAATAATGTCTATGTAAAAAAGTGTCATTTCGGGTGGGCTGACATAGGCACCTGGCATGGAATCTACGAAGCAATGAGTAAGGGGGAAGGTGATAATGTCATCATAGACTCGGATGTCATCTTGGAAAACTCCGCCAACAATGTTATCAAACTACCGAAAGATAGGCTCGCTGTCATCAATGGGCTTGATGGTTACATAGTAGCCGAAAAAGATAACGTACTGTTCATCTGCAAGAAAGAAGACTCCTCCGCACTCGTAAGAAAATATGTCAATGAAGTTCAGATGATGAAAGGGAAAGACTATATATAGCCCCACCCTATCCCCCAACTTGCCCATCTCTTATCTGTAAACAACCCCTTATAACAAGGAAAAACGAGGACATATACCTTATTATATATGCCCTCGTTTGTTTTATCTATTTAATCCGTAAGCTCGAATTAATCTAATTCCTGGAATGCTTTAAATATCTTTGCTGCAATCTCCTGCTGCTCATCAGCCTCAACCTTAACATGGTGCTTAAAGTCAACATCAGCCTCATTATTCATTGGCAATAGGTGAATATGAGCGTGATTCACCTCTAGTCCCAACACAACCTGTGCCACCTTCTTACAAGGAAAGACCGCCTTAATAGCACGAGCCACCTTCTTTGCGAATACTTCAAAGGCTGCCAAATCCTCGTCACTCATATCGAAGATGTAGTCAATCTCCTTACGCGGAATCACCAAGGTATGCCCCTTTGTTACAGGATCAATATCTAAGAAAGCATAGAACTGGTCGTTCTCTGCACATTTATAACTAGGAATCTCGCCTGCTGCAATCTTACTAAATATCGTCATACGAATCCTCCTTAAAGATTAAGCCTCTATCGAAATCTTATCAATACGCAACTTGATAGTACCGCGAGGAATCGTTATCTCAACCTCATCGCCTACTTTCTTATTCAGCAATCCCTGTGCAATTGGAGTCTTGATAGATATCTTATTTTGCTTCAAATTAGCTTCCGTTTCACTCACAATAGTGTATTTCATCTTAGCCTTAGTCTTAACGTTTGTCATCTCAACTGTGGACATGATCTGTACAGCCTCAGTGCTCAAACGTGACACATCGACGATCTTTGCCTGCGCAACAGTCATCTTCATCTCTGCAATACGAGCCTCCAAGTGGCGCTGAGCCTCCTTTGCTGCATCGTATTCAGAGTTCTCACTCAAGTCACCCTTATCAGCAGCTTCAGCAATAGCAGCCGATGCCTTTGGGCGTTCAACAGACTCTAAATACTGCAAATCAGCTACGAGTTTATCGTAACCTTCCTGTGACATATAAGCCATAATATCTCTTTTTAATAATTAATACGTTTTTCAACGAACATAAAAAACACAGAATTCCAACATAACTTACCCATGCTGGAATCCCATATCCTTAAATGCTCTAATCTTTCTATTTGATTGCAAAGATAGCTCTTAAATGTGAGATGGCAAAGTTTTAGAGGTTAAAAAACCTTTTAAAGGATTTTTTCTATCTTGCTGCTAACCAATGACTACTATCAATCTAACATATTTGCGGTGTATAAAAGAGGGCTTTTGTGTCAAATCGAAGATATATAATAAATTTTACTTGATATAAGTCAATAAATCAAGAAAAGTGCAAAAAAGACATTAAAAAACTTGCAAATATAAAGAATACTACCTATCTTTGCATCGTGTTTTTCATAGTATTAGATTTAAGGTTAACAAAGGTTGGACTACAGCGGTAGTCCTTTTTTTATGCTCTTAAGTCTCATCTCCATTCCAAAACGCCGATTTTAATACCCCAACCAGACTCCACAAAAGGGAGAAGTGCCTAACGGAAACTAAACAAGAGAGCGTCTCTGATAATTCAAAATTCATAATCCAAGATTCAAAATTGGGATCTGGTAAAGTTGACGAGGAGATGAGTTGACAAGTAAACAAGTTGTTAGTTCTGTGGGAAATGATAATGACTTAATAATTCAAAATTCATAATTCAAGATTCAAAATTGGGATCTGATAAAGTTGACGAGGGGACGAGTTGACAAGTAAACAAGTTGTTAGTTCTGTGGGATAGAGTGTCGCAAGTAGGGACAGACGCCCTCGTCTGTCCGCAAAACAGATGAATCCTTATTAATTAATTAGGGTATGTGGGCGGACAGACGAGGGCATCTATCCCTACATTGTAGTACCTTGTCCAATTAGGGGAAATAATGGGTAAAAGCAAAGAGAGCCTCTCTTCACATCAAAGAGGGCGTTTCCTTGATGCGAAGAGGGCGTTTCTTCATATTGAAGAAACGCCCTCTTTATATTCTCTCATTATCTTCCTCCATTAAAACCAGATACCACAAGTAAGAACAGATACCCTCGTCTGTCTTACTTTGTACCTCCATTTCGATAAGAATAAACTCATTCTAACTGGCTTCGTTAGGCACACCTCGCCTTTCGAAGGGATAGGGGGAGGCTTCCAACTTATCTATTCCTAACGATATTCAAGAAGTACTCATGCACGCGAGTGTCAGTATCTAATTCAGGGTGAAAAGCCGTCACCAACTGATTTTCTTGTCGTGCGGCTACGATTCGATTATCCACCTTTGCTAATACTTCCACAGCCTCCGTAACTTCTTTAATATAAGGGGCACGAATAAAGGTCATGGGTATCTTACCTTCAATCCCTTCAAACGTTGCATCCACATGGAAGCTACCTAATTGCCTGCCATAGGCATTTCGTGCCGTTGCAATCTGCATTGTGCCCAACCGGGGAGGGGCAGGAGCAGATGTACTATTCCCTTCCACGTCACGAGAAAGGAGTATCAAGCCCGCACAAGTGCCAAAGACTGGTAGCCCATGCTCGATCTCCTCACGAATGGGAGACAATAATCCTAACTCGTCCAAGAGCTTTCCTTGCGTCGTGCTCTCACCTCCTGGGATAATCAAAGCATCTTTCTCCTGTAACCAATCCTGCTTTTGACGCACTTCAAAGCAGTCTACTCCTAACTTGCGGAGTATCATCTCATGTTCAAGGAACGCCCCTTGCAGAGCGAGAACAGCTATTCTCATTGTCCACGTTCAGCCATGAGCACCTCTATCTCATGCTCGTTGATACCCACCATAGCCTCACCTAAGTCTTCAGACAACGCTGCCAAAGCCTTCGGGTCATTATAGTTTGTAACCGCTTTCACTATGGCTGCGGCACGCTTAGCAGGGTCTCCACTCTTAAAGATACCCGATCCCACGAATACACCTTCAGCACCCAGTTGCATCATCAAAGCGGCATCAGCAGGTGTTGCTACACCACCAGCAGCAAAGTTAACCACTGGTAGTTTGCCATGCTCATGCACGTATTCCACCAAGTCATAAGGCACCTGCAACTGCTTAGCAGCCTCATACAACTCATCCTCACGCTTGCTTACCAGTTCACGAATCTGGCTCTGCATCAGTCTCATATGACTCACTGCTTGCACCACATCACCCGTTCCAGGCTCCCCTTTCGTTCGAATCATTGTAGCGCCTTCAGCGATTCGGCGCAATGCTTCTCCTAGGTTACGAGCACCGCAGACAAACGGTACATCAAACTGGTTCTTATCGATATGATAGATGTTATCAGCAGGTGACAACACCTCACTCTCATCGATATAATCAATCTCAATTGCTTGCAGGATCTGAGCTTCAGCAATGTGTCCAATACGGCACTTAGCCATCACTGGGATAGTAACCGCTTGCTGAATACCCTTGATCATCTTAGGGTCACTCATACGTGAAACACCACCTGCTGCACGAATGTCAGCGGGTATTCGCTCTAAAGCCATTACTGCACAAGCACCCGCAGCTTCGGCTATTCGCGCCTGTTCAGGTGTAGTTACATCCATGATAACACCGCCCTTTAACATCTGAGCGAGATTACGATTTAATTCTTGTCTATTAGTCATATTGATTTGATATTAATGTTTTCTCCATTCTGTCGGAGCCTGTCCCATCTGCTTCTTAAAGAACTTTGAGAACTGAGCTTGCGAACTAAAGCCAAAGTCATAGGCTATTTCTTGGATAGTTGATTGCGTTGTACGCAACTGACAGGACAATGCCTCTGCCAGCGTGTGATCAATGATACTCTTCGGCGACTTGCCTGATATGCGATGAGCCACTTGTGAGAGATAACGTGGCGAAACGTTCAGGCAGTCTGCATAAAAGGCTACATCACGGTTCGTTCGATAGTGCTTCTGTACTGCTTCTAAGAACTCGTTGTACAGTTGACTACTGCGTCCACTTAGGTCGCTCTTGCGTGCAACGAGTGTTCGGATGTATTCCTTTGCATGCTTTATAGCATCTTCCATCGTTTCATCTTGGCTTAGATAAACCGCAAGAGCCGATGAGAAACTATTTGAAAGACCATGCTGTAACACTTCATCCAGCACTAATGAGCGTACACCTTGCTTATTAGCACTTAGCGAAGCTGTCGTTTCAGAATCCTGTAATGAGGTACAATTAAAAATTCGTTCGGCATCACTTTCACGCAGAATAACCATAGAACAAAGGGGCAATAAGCGATGGCGAATCTGCATAATAACGTCATCGGTCATCAGTCGGTCACCATTGCTTGCAGTCACAATGGGGTCATAAATAATGTGATGAGGTCTATATTTCGATAGAGCTTCTACAATAACAGCAAGCGTCTCGGTCGTTCTTATCATTCCAATCTTTACCGTATCGGGCTGCATATCGTTGATAATTGCTTCAATCTGCCCCTTTACGATGTCAGCAGGAAGATCATAGAAAGCCTGAATGCCCACGGTATTCTGCACCGTAATTGACGTGACAGCAGACACGGCATAACCACCCAATGCGGCTATTGTTCTGATGTCTGCTTGTACACCAGAGCCTCCCGTACTATCCGAACCCGTTATTGTGAGTATTGCTTTCAATGGTTCACTAATTATATTCTGACTACAAAGTAAAGAGAAAATATCCGTTCCTGCAAGACTTGTTCCTATATTGACAAGAAAAACTAAAGTTATGACCTCTTCTGTTACTAACACCTATTACTATTGTAACGCAGCATTGCATGAATGGGAAGCAATATAACAACTATTAAAGAGGTAATGGTTATCAGCAACAAAGCATAATACCTATAAGTAGGTATTGTGGCATTAACTAAAAGCAACTAAATTTGCGCTTAGTTTACAAACTAAATACAATAATGAATAAAATCTTGATGTTTTTGGTTGCTTTGATGTGCTCGCTCGCATCTATGGCACAAGGGACCGATGCAATGTTATTCGGTGACGTAAAAGCAAAAGAGGGTGGACAACACCTTCCACATGCAACAATTAAAGTGAAAGGTACAAACCTTAAGACCCAATGTGATGGTACAGGGCACTTCAAGCTAAGTAACCTACCGCTCGGAAAACAAACTATCATCGCCACACTGGATGGTTATCAACCACAGGAAAAAGAGGTGGAAATGATGGCAAATAAGGGTGTTGGAGTTTATTTCGAGCTTGAGAAAGACCCATTGGAACTTAGTCAAGTGGTGGTAACAGGTACTCGCACGAGTCATTTTATCAAGGATGTGCCTATCAGAACAGAGGTGCTTACATCGCAGGCTCTCACGAAAAAGAACGCTCAAAACCTCTATGAAGCTCTGGAAGGTGTACCGGGAATACGCGTAGAACAGCAGTGTCAGTTCTGTAACTTCTCTGAAGTACGCATGCAGGGACTGGGTGCAGAGCACACGCAAGTGCTGATTGACGGCGAACCAGTGTACTCTGGACTTGCTGGAGTGTATGGACTTCAGCAGATGGGAACGAATGATATTGACCGGCTTGAGGTTGTGAAGGGTGCAGGCTCTGCCCTCTATGGAAGTAGTGCAGTAGCTGGTGCCATCAACATCATCTCTAAGGAGCCAACGTTCGAACCAACTGTTAATGGTGACGTGCAGTTCGGCAATTATGGTTACAAGGGGTATAAAGGCTCTGGTTCTATGCGTTACAACAACATTGGTATCAGCGTCTTTGCACAGAGAGCGGAGATGGATGCTATCGACGAGACGCAAGATGGACTTACTCGTAAGGAGGTGAAGCATAAGGATGGAGTTTCTGATCGCGTAAACGAAACGATGAATAACCTTGGTTTCAACCTCTACTTCTATCAGCCATTCACAAAGAATGATAAACTCATATTGCGTGGTAAGGCTATAGACGAGCATCGATTCGGTGGAGTTATGACCAATAATCAATACTTAAACCCCTATACTGACCAGACAGAGGACATCCGCACGAATCGTCTCTCTGCCGACATGACTTACAATCTGCCCATTGGTGCGCACTCAGAGTTAAACCTTGCGGCTGCATACGTCTATCACAAGCGCCATGCAACGAATGACACTTTCCTCCACGACTACATGGATTCGCACAAAGATCCAGCACATCCAGACCAGGATGGAGCTACTCCTCCAGTAGAGATGATGCGCCCTTACATTGCTAAGGAGCACACTGTGACACCTTCGCTCACCTTTACTTCTATTCTCAAGAACCACACCTTACTCGCAGGTGTGCAGGCTTACTTCACTCGTCTACGGGAGACTGGACTCTATGTTATCTCTGCTGAGGACGAAAAAGCAAGTCCTTATTATGGCGTACCATACACCTCTATCGGTAAGAAGCACGCTAACGAGGTTGGTTTCTTTATACAGGATGAATGGAACGTAACACCTAAGTTGACCGTTGTTCCTGGTATTCGCCTCGACTCTCACAGCTCTGGTGAAGAGTATGCTACCAGTGTGAAGGTATCAGATAGCGCTTTCCCATCAACGAAGTTCAGCAAGACTACCATCAACCCACGCCTTGCCGTGAAGTATGAAGTCACCCCATCGCTCATCCTCCGTGCAAATATTGGAACTGGATTCCGCGCTCCTTACGGCTTCTCGGAGGATCTCCACCTATGCAGTGGTTCGCCACGTGTATGGAAATCGTCTAACTTGAAGGGCGAACGCGCCATCAGTTATAACCTTTCGGCAGACTATTATAGCAAGCGGTATCAGTTCAGTATAAACCTATTCCGCACCAACCTAAAGGATAAGATACAATTCTCTCCAGCCGATGATGAGGTTAAGAAGTTCGGATACTCCTATCAGTGGGAGAATGTAGACGATGCTTATGTACAAGGAATAGAGCTTGGTGCTAAGGCAAGTATCGCTCGTAACCTCACAGCAGGCGTCAACTGGACATTCAATCAAGGTAAGTTTAAGCACGAGCGTGCTGAATGGTCTGACCCAAATGACGAGTCAGTAAAGGAATTCCCACAACGATTGAAATACGCAAAAGAGAGTCGTTACATCTCTCGTTTCCCTGGTATGACAGGCGACTTCGATATCGACTACACTCCTGGCACATGGACTTTCTCTCTCACGAGTTCGTTACAAGGCAGTATGTACATCGACTATAACTCTGAAGATGCAGGTCAGAACTCTAAGATTAAGAAGACTTCTACGTTCATGCTATTCAACTGCCGCGCTTCAAAACGCTTCGGAATGTGTACCATCTATGCAGGTGCTAAGAACATCTTTAGCTATATCCAAGACGAGAAACACACGGATGATGCCGCCTTCATGTATGCTCCAGTCTATGGTGCAACATGGTATGTCGGTCTCAGTGTAAAGCTATAACTCTCTGATCATTTATATAGTAAGAGCCGTATTGTCTGGTTGACAATACGGCTCTTTTTTGTCGCTATTACATACGTGTAATATCCATCAAGACATTCCTCTTTATGGGAGTAAGCTAACTAATTCAAGCCTTGAGACTGTGTGTTTCAGAGCCTGAGACTGTGTGTTTCAGAGCCTGAGACTGTGTGTTTCAGAACTTGAGACTGTATGTTTCAGAGCCTGAAACTCTATATCTCAAAACCTGAAATAATAAGTGTCATGGTTTGAATCCAATTTGAATAGGTGCATAAAAAGACATAAGACACATGAGAAAGGAAACAAGGGAGAAAGAATGCGGAAATGTATTAGACAAAGAGCGCGAACAGGATTCAAAAGGATTTAAATAAGAATAGCTCCCCCTCCGAACGGAGAAGGAGCATTTAATGAGTATGCCTTAAAGCATTAATGCGTTGCCCGATAATAGGGTGAAGCCGTGAAAGCACTTGTCACTTTCGTGTTCACTGAAGGGTCGGAAATGGTGATACCAGAGTAGGTGGTGATGGGATAAACTGTACCACTAGAACTGGTAACAGCTGAGAAATAGGACGGTGTATGTCGTTTGTAAGGGACAAGCAGATTGAGCTGATTGCGGAATTGAGATAGAAGGATAGGCTCGTTAACTGCTCTCTTCTCAACATAATCTCCCATATCGAAGAAGATAGAGGGATTGTATCCATCCATCTGCTGAATACTAGTGGGTGGCACCAAGACAAGATTACTTGACTGGTTGATTTGTCGCATGATATTCACCATCCCATCCGCTTGAGAACAATCAATGACACTGATTGTTCCGTATGGATCAGTGTAGGTGCTATAGAAGTTATAGAACTCGTCTACAACGTTCTGATAGTTTGGATTAGACTTAGAAAGCTCGTTCCATAGCTGCTCATAAGGCATGCCATGCGCCATAATCTCCGTTGGGCAACCAATAAGATAATGCGCACCATGTCGCAACTCGTAGGCTACCTCAATCGTCGACATATAACAATCATCAAAGAGGATATACTGCATTTTGCCGATACCCGATTGTGCAATACCTCGATCTAAGATGGAAATATCAGTCTTGTAAGTATCACCACCAAACCAACGGGTCAACGGAACAGACTCTACATCACGCCGTCTTCTGCGCAAGGTGTTCGAGAAGCTGCTGCGCGTTCCGGCATAGGACGGAAGCCAACCCATACCATGACAGCCCACTATCATTGAGTAATTGCGTGCTGGTGCGTATGCTTTCACACGGGTGAGAAGACTACTTATCCAGCGAGATGTATTCAGTTGCTGGTTGGGCTGCGTGTTATCAAACTTCGCCAATGTATCATCGACACACTGACCACTTTGATACTTTACATTGATCAATGCGCCCTTCTCTGGGGCTTCGGATATAAACACAACCAACCGTTTATTACCTAATCCGCCCTCGTTCACTATGGCTTGCTTCATGTCCTGCAGGTTGCCTTGGAAGAAGTTATACAGACTTCCAGGGCTGCCGGACCATGGCATATAAACGATGATGGTGTTCTCTGCCTCATTAGTACCGCCACCATCTGGTAGAGGGTCATCAGTACAAGAAGCCAACACAAAGAGTGTTATCAGCTGTAAGAAAAAGATAAGTCTCTTCATTTTGTCATTATTAAAGCTCAAAATAGATAATCTTTATCCGTAAGGGTATGCGTTTTCAGCAACGCTATGAGCCCTTTCCTTTTATAAAGGGAAAGCCTTGCTGCATCATGGGGGATGTGATAAGGCTTTCCATAGTCGTATTTAGGAGTAAGCCAGGCGACTTACTTTACAATGATCAAAGAGTAGTTCTTCTTACCTTTCTGGACGAGAAGATACTTACCATCAATGAGGTCTTCGGCTGTTACTGGCTGGTCGAAAGCCGCGAGCTTCTCCTTATTCAAGGATACACCACCACCCTTCACGAGCTTGCGCATTTCGCTCTTACTTGGGAAGATCTGCATACCTTCCTGGTTGAAGATATCAACTGCTGGCTGCCCCAGAACGTCCTTTGACACCTCATAGTGTGGTACATCCTTAAAGACATCAGCGAAGGTCTGCTCATCTAACTGCAATAGATTCTCCTTCGTACTCTTACCGAATAAGATGTTAGAAGCGGCGATTGCCATATCAAGATCCTCTTGCGAGTGAACCATACGGGTAACTTCTTCAGCTAAGCGACGCTGCAATGTGCGGCGGCCCGGGTCTTGGCGGTGCTCTTCGATAAGCTCCTCAATGACATCCTTCTCTAATGATGTGAAGATCTTAATGTACTTCTCAGCATCATCATCGCTCACATTCAACCAGAACTGATAGAATGCGTATGGCGTTGTGCGGTTACGATCGAGCCAGATGTTACCACTCTCTGTCTTACCAAACTTCTTTCCGTCAGCCTTAGTAATTAGAGGACAAGTAAGGCAATAAGCCTCAGCCTCACTACCAAGAGTACGACGAATAAGCTCGGTACCAGTGGTCATATTGCCCCATTGGTCATTACCACCAAGCTGCAACTTAACACCGAATTTTTCATATTGATATAAGAAGTCGTAACCCTGCAAGAGCTGATAAGTAAACTCTGTAAAGCTTAGTCCATCACGAGCCTCACCATTGAGACGCTTCTGAACACTGTCTTTAGCCATCATATAGTTGACAGTGATGTGCTTACCCACTACACGAGCAAAGTCCAAGAAGGTGAAGTCCTTCATCCAATCATAGTTATTCACCATCTCTGCCTTATTGGCTTCTTGACCATCAAAGTCTAAGAACTTACTAACCTGCTTCTTGATTGCCTCTTGGTTATGATATAGTGTTTCAGCATCGAGGAGATTACGCTCCTGGCTCTTACCTGACGGATCACCAATCATGCCCGTAGCACCTCCTACGAGTAGATAAGGCTTGTGTCCACAACGCTGCAAATGGCGTAGCATCATAATACCACACAGGTGTCCAATATGCAACGAGTCAGCTGTTGGGTCTGTACCTAAGTATGCGGAAACCATCTCTTTCTGGAGTAATTCCTCTGTACCTGGCATTATTTGAGCCAGCATACCACGCCAACGGAGTTCTTCAACAAAGTTCTTCATCTATGTTCTTTATTTATGAGAATGATAGGAGTTATTGCGTTCTTGGGTATAAGCCAACGCTTCAAAGTCCTTATCTTATATTGATATTCTACTAATAATTACGTATCGACAACCTTATTATTATATCTTGGCTGCACTCTTTCTTACGGCACTGGATCATATCCGCTGCCGCCCCAAGGGTTGCACCTTAGTATTCGCCATATTGCAAGAGCAAGTCCTTTGAAAGGTCCATGCTTCATTATTGCTTGTCTGGCATACTCTGAACAGGTGGGGGTAAAGCGACAAGACGGGGGCGTGAAAGGTGAGATAAACTGGCGATAGAACAATATCGGGAGTATTAACAACCATGACAAGCCATGCGAAAGAAGGTGCAAAAACTTCATTATAGGGTTCTTGCTCTGCCTTGTTTGCAGTAACAGCTCGTCTTCTTGTCCCTTCATTAGATACGTTCTCCTATTCGATGAAGTAAGTTCTCCACCTTTTCTTCAACAGTAACAGAGCTTGTCAATTCATTAGAGAGCCAAATAAAAGCTATGAGTAATTGCTTATCAGCCATTTCCGCCATACGTGAGAAGAGCAATTGCTTATGCTTCCGATAAGCCTCACGCACCTGCCGCTTCACTCTATTACGCTTCACGGCACGTTTGAAATGCTTCTTGGGAACACTGACCAATATCTGCACATCTGCTCGAGAAGAAGCCTTCCCCATCTGCAATTCACCATCCGTTGCATCCGTCCGATCAGTCAATCGATACACAGCCTTCAATGGGAAAGACGTCATAGCATGGCTACCACCTGTACCAAAGAGCGTATCGATGAGCTTTCTACTGCACAACCGCTCCTCTTTCTTCAGTCCTTCTCCTTGCTTTGCCATACTACTCTGTTACGTATATCGGCACCTTTCCCATTTAAGACATGAGGAAAGAGCCGTCTATTACTTACTCTTCTTTTGCTTCTCCAAGTAGTCTCTCAACGCACCAGTCATAGAGGTGTGCTGAGTAGAAGGAGCCTGCAAATCTAACTTCAAGCCCTGTGCTTCCACCTCTTTAGCCGTTGCCGGACCGAAAGCAGCAACCTTAACGTCGCCTTGCTTGAAGTCGGGTATATTCTCTTTAAGTGCCTTTACACCTGTAGGACTAAAGAAGATGAGCATGTCATAATCGAAGTTCTTCACCTCTTCGTCCGTCAGTCCGTTGCTGACCGTACGATACATTACACACTCCTTATGCTTTAGTTTATTTGCATCTAACAATGCCGAGATAGAGTCATTGTGTACAGAACTTTGCGGAACGAGGTACTTCTCACCCTTATGCTTCAGCATTGTCGGAATCAAACTATCAATCTTTCCAGTGGTTCCGAAGAACACCTTACGCTTACGATACTGTACATACTTCTGGATATAGAGTGCGATTGTCTCGATAACACAGAAGTACTTCATATCTTCTGGTATGGTGATACGCATTTCCTTGGCTAGATTAAAGAAGTTATCTACGGCATGTCTTGATGTAAAGACAACTGCGGTATAATCTAACAGATTAATCTTCTGCTGACGGAACTCCTTCGCTGTGAGTCCTTCTACCTTAAAGAAAGGTCTGAAAACTAGCTCCACTCCCAAATCAGAAGCTATGTCGTAATAAGGTGACTTATCGCTTGATGGCTTTGGTTGTGAGACCAAGATCTTATTTATCATCGTGTCCTAAAAGTTTATAATCAAATAGTTATCTGTAATTACCAATATACCCCATAATACCATCATCGGCATTAGTTCTAGCGCACAAAAGTACAAAATTATTTGCAGACTGACAGCTCTTCTCTTGAAAAAGATGGCATAACCCTTATAAAGAGTAAGCATTTTAACGAATAAAACAACAATTAGTGCATAAACGAATGCTGCTTGTAACGACAAGGAGAAATATATCTGCAACAACACTAAAGGGAATAACAACACGCCTTCAAGGGATGAGAGAAAGAGCCAAGTGCGCCCCCACTGTCCATTACTTTTACCATCGAAGAACACCCAGTTAACGAGTTTGTAAAGCAGATTCTTTATAAGAAAATAACCCATAAAGATGCCAAAGAAGCACCCTATCACGCTTAATTGAGACTCTGACTCAAGCCCTCCACGACCGCTCCCATGCGCAAAGAAATAATAGAGAATACTAAGGAGTAGCGAAGTCTGAATTATCAAGAAAATCTGAAACCGAACCTCGTATGCTGTCTCCGTGACCACTTCTTTTCTCCTCGTAACATGGAAGAAACTCTTAATCTGCTTCTCAATGAAGTTGCGAGAGACTGCGAATGCAATCATCGCCATCACAAAACAACCTAAAAGTAAGGCTGTAACCGTATCGTCATTGCTAACAGCATAGGGCGAAGGAACGCCTTGCACACCATCAGCATGCGCATTCCCTCGCCCTAGTTTGAAGTATTTATTACCTTTAAAGTAACCTTCTTCTGCAAAATGAATATCCGTCAGCTGAAACGTTTTCTGCTTCTTTGGGCACAATAAACCCAGCGAGTCAGCCTCTTGACTCACCTTAGCCACAGTATCAGTCTTCGCTTTCTTCGTTGCTGCCAAAGTCGACTTCAACAGCAAAGAAGGACGAGTTATAGAATCAGTTGTCGGCATCTGTCACTTTAAAGTCCGAACGTTTTCTTGATTTCTTCTATACGATCTAGCTTCTCCCAAGTGAAGAGTTCCACCTCAATCGACTTACTTTCATGGTAGCGACTGGTGAATGTCTTCGTTACAATCTCGTTCTTTCTGCCCATGTGTCCATAAGCTGCTGTCTCCAAGAACATCGGTTGGCGGAGCTTTAGTAGGCGTTCGATAGCCTTTGGACGAAGATCGAATAGGTGCTTAATCTGCTCTGCTATCTCGGCATCCGAAGCCTTTACGTGTGAACGACCATAGGTATTTACGTACACACTAACAGGTTCTGCAACGCCAATAGCGTATGCCAACTGTACGAGCATCTCATCGCTAACACCTGCAGCAACCATGTTCTTGGCTATATAACGGGCTGCATAAGCGGCAGAACGATCCACTTTACTAGAGTCCTTACCCGAGAATGCACCACCACCATGTGCCCCCTTGCCACCGTAAGTATCAACGATAATCTTACGACCAGTCAATCCGGTGTCTCCATGAGGACCACCGATAACGAACTTACCAGTAGGGTTTACCAAATACTTGATACCATCGTTGAACAGAGCCAACACCTTTTCGGACTTGATTTGAGCCTTTACACGCGGCATAAGAACCTCCAATACATCCTTACGAATCTGCTCTACCATCGCTTTATCAGCCTTCAACTGCGCTTCATTACTGTCATCAGTAGGTTGAATAAAGTCGTCGTGCTGTGTAGAAACAACTATCGTATCAATACGCTGAGGAATGTTATCATCGCTATACTCCACCGTTACCTGACTTTTAGAGTCTGGTCTAAGATAGAGCATGTGCTTTCCTTCCTTACGAATATCGGCTAAAGTGCGCATAATTAGGTGTGCCAAATCGAGCGTAACAGGCATGTAATTATCGGTTTCATTGCATGCGTAACCGAACATCATACCCTGATCTCCAGCCCCCTGATTGTCATCGTCACCATTATCTACACCACGATTGATATCGTCACTCTGCTCATGAATGGCGGAGAGAATACCACAACTGTTACCATCAAACTGGTATTCAGCCTTTGTGTAACCAATATTATTGATTGTCTTACGGGCGATCGCCTGCAAATCAACATATTCTTTTGAACGCACCTCACCCATGATAACAACCTGACCAGTGGTATTGAATGTCTCAATAGCACAACGAGCGTGCTCGTCATAAGCCAAGAATTGATCAAGCAAAGCGTCACTTATCTGGTCAGCAACCTTATCTGGATGTCCCTCAGATACCGACTCTGAAGAAAATAAATATGCCATATCTTTACCTTATATATTATTATCTTGTTAATTACCCATTGTTATTTTAAGGCTGCAAAGTTACTGCAAATTGGGCGGATAACAAAATAAGGGCATGATATTTATACATTATTATAGTGGTAGAAAAGCCCTTTCCCTCCCTTACTAACGCCAAATCCTAATGCTTCCAGACTATAAAAGCAGGGACAGACGTCCTCGTCTGCCTGCCCGCATCTGGTTGTTTTTCGGACAGACGAGGGCGTCTGTCCCTACTTTGAGAGACCTCATCCATCTGACGAAAGCACCTTTTTCATTTGAAGAGGGCGTTTCCTTGCTATGAAGAGGGCGTTTCTTCACATCGAAGAAACGCCCTCTTTGTATACAGATAGCGTCGTTCACTCCTCTCTCCAATCGGAAAGAGAATGGGGTGGGGCACCTTTTCCTTATCCTAACTGGTCTTTTAAGATCGCAACCATACGCTTCTGATGCTCTAACATATCCTTATAAACCCATTCTTGCCCCGATGGGCATATCCCTTCATGAGCATTATCTTTACACTTCTGCATCATTATCATGAGTTTCAAAGATGCCACACTCACTTGAGAGATCTTACCAGAAGCATCCAAGTAATGGTCTAACTTCGACTTAGGAGACCAATTCGAACCAGAAGAGTTTATATCGCTTCCTATCATCGCATAGTTTCCGAAGCAATTAATCTCATACTCCGTGATCTGCTCATTCATATTAGCTTGTGGAAAGAAGTGCTCTAACGAACGTCGTGTTCGTGAAAAATAGAACTGTTCGAACACGGTTAGTCCAAAGTCAGAACAGCCCAGTTTCTTAAAGAACTCTCGCCTTTCCCTATCACTTTCCTTCAGTTTCTTACCAGATAGTTTATCGGCATACATACTCCATAAGAGATAATCCATATAATTGAATACAAACAATGGTATGCCCTTTGAAGCCTCTTTGCCATTACCATAAATACCATCAAAATCAAGGGACGTACATCTTATGTTAAGGTCAAACTGCCCACCTTTCAACACCGTACCATCGAATGCACCAGGCATAGGAGTATTGATATTGTTCAGATTCCCAGAGTTTGCATAGACATCAAAGAAGTACTTATCCGCTAAAGCCGATAGGAAATCAACATAACGATTGAGGTCTGTATCATTGAAAAGATGGTACAAACAATAGAATAGATAGTTCTTTCGCTGGCGTGGAGTAAATGATACTTCAAACATGGAAAGAAGCTGTACTAATCTTGCTTGTAAGTGTCCATCAGATGAGAGATTCTTAGTGTTATACGAGCTACCCTCGCATTGGTACACCTCCAACTGCCATGGATTACTCTCTTGCGTATCGTCTTCGTAAGAGTGATGAACCACGTAATTATCCAAGAAATAACGTGCTTTTAAGAGATTAAAAGCAAACACCTTCGCAAAAGCTCGGTCTGGTTTAGCCTCATCAAAGGCATTAATTAGTTCCTTATCATCCAATATGAACTTATCCAAGTCGAACTTTGTTCGATTCATCAACGTTATCTTCAACACGATAAGGAGGAAATTGGGAAAGTCAATGATAGGCTGAAACATCCCTGTACTCTTCACCTTCTTTTGTCGTCTCTCGGTTGCTTTTATACCCTTGATAAAGTCATCCAAGCTATAAGAATCCTCACTTCCACCAACAACTGGTAAGTCTTTAAAAGACTTAATACTCGGTGAGAAGATGCGGAGAGAATCCACAAAGACATTCGCAGCTTGCACATATCTCGATTGCACATAGACATTCATTTCGCTACACGCCTGCCATATCTCAGCAAAGACATTACGATCATCTTCATCCAAGAGTGCTATGAGTTTCGACTTGACAATCTCATGTTTCTCCAGTTGTTCTCCACGTGAATTCATTACCTCGAAATAGTGATTTAGGTTCACATCTCGTGGCACTCTATAATGGATGATATGCACTTGTGCGAGCAAATACTTAGTAAAGTTCTCCTTATTCTCTGTACCAACAATCTCATTGATAGCATTCTCTACCACCTTAAAACCACGTAGAATACCTAAGTCTGGATTATCTTTCTCTTGTATAGGAAGTTTATTAATTGTATCGTTAGAACGCTTCCTTGAACGATAAGTTAACTTACTTTTTACTTCGCAATCAAGGCTCTTTAAGATCAGATAAAGTGTCGTTAAACGCTGCTGACCATCGATTACCTCATACCGATTATCACCTCTGTCGTAAGTGACAAGTGTTCCAATAAAATAAGTTCCTTTCGACTGACAATAAGCATCCCACACGTCATTGACCAATGCAGTTATCTCTTCGTTCTCCCACGCATAATTACGTTGATAGATTGGAATCTCGTATTTCGTGTTTCCCTCTTGATTAAATAAGTCTTGTATAGAAAGCTCTTCTAAGGGAAAGTTCTGATGTGTGTTCATAATCTATTTAATGTAGTATTTGTTCTCAATAAAGTAATGTAGGAAGTTTTGATAAACAGCTTTCTGGTCTTGTTCTTCTATCCCTTCTTTACTGGCTTTAACCCTGTCTTCAGTTAATGGATGTATACAATCTGCCAGTTCACTAAGCAATGCTGAAGGTGAAGAAGACTCTGATATCTTCTTATAAAGATTGAAAGCATTAATGCAATAACTCGTTCCCATGACATAATTCTGTGCTGATAACCACCCTAAATTATAATACTGTGCACGTAAAGAATATGCCCATATAAAGTCCATGACGATGAACTGTTCGAAGAGATCAAGATCCGTTCTTGATGGAAGATCAGGGCAGAAACAATCAACATAGAGCAATGCTGCAAGATCAAAGAGCAGACGTGTTATTCTATTACCAACACCGTTTTTATATTTTCTTAGGTCTAATGTCTCTACAATCTGATTGCCATTAATGAAGTAGCCAACATACTTATCATTATTTTGAATGTCCTTCAAGATATTGAAATAATGGTTTGTATAATCAAAGAAAGGCTTCCCTGCAATAATAGGAGCAACTATCTGAAAGGGGCGCATATCGGTCATTCCCGATACAAAAGGCACCGCAGAGCGATTGAACATGTCGGCATAAGCGTATGCACCTTTATAATATTGAGCATACGGCAAATTGTCCTTCTTGCTAATACCTTTGAACTTATCGATGTTGTGTTCATCTAACTCCACAGGTCGATTATCACGTACCCACTCACGCAACCGATAGAGATAATCACCAAAAAGACTTGCTAATGTACTCTGACTAACATCCTCCCATCGTCTCACAATAGCCTCTGTCTCCGTCTCACTCACATTATCCATTTCACGCAAATGATAGGCTTTCAGTAGGTCATGTGGGTATAGTTTCTTACCACGGGCATTCTGTGAATCGAAGAATTGGAAGGCTTCTGAGATATCATTTGTGACAACTACTATTAGTTCGCAACGCATTTCTATAAACTCTCTAAGCTCCTTTATTACACGGTCATCATATAGTTCCTCTTCCGTACCTTTAGCCTTTGTACGCAATTCAGCCATAGCATATAAACGACGTTCAAAAGCCCTGTAATTACTTGCGATATTCTCCCTTGTATAAGGATTATCGGTTAGTTTCTCTTGTAAGAAAGTGATATTCTTCACACCAAGAGTCTTTAATAGCAAAGTAAAGGTAATGACTCGCTGCTGTCCGTCAACTATATTATAGCACTGCTTACTAAAGTCATGATGTAGAATAAGCGTCCCAACACGATAAACCTCCTTGCTCTCTTGCTTTGCTTCTATGATGTCGTCCAATAATTGAATCGCATTCTTTGCCGTCCACTTATAGGGACGTTGGTAGTTAGGAATTGTCAAATTCACATCCTCATGTGCATGCTTATCAAATACTGTGGATATCCTTTTGCGTATCAGCAGGTCGCCAATACTGGTAATACCTAACCGTAAACTTATCACATTACTCATTATCTTCTTTTCTTTACAATATAATTAATTCGATTGGTTAAGTTCGTTAATTCTAATAAATAGCACCCTTACATAGTTCCGTTTAGGGACACGATCGAACGATACAACACCTGTCCTGCTAATAGTTATGACGTGTTATAATGTTCCTTTCTATAGTATCTGCAATTCGTTTAGCACTACCTCACATCATTCTCATCGTGATGAAACCTATGTCTCTTCATGATGAAACGAGTGTATCATCGTGATGAAACCAGTGTCTCTTCATGATGAGACAGACGTTACTCCCGCACAAAGATAATACAAATCCTGCTTCCTTGCAAGTTGGAACATAATAAAAAAGACTCCCAAACCTATGAGAAAGGTTCGGGAGTCGTATGTGGGTGTTTTGTCGTTGCTTATCTGCTTGACTTGATAAATGATGTTCTGTTAAGGTTATAAGTCTTCGCCATGAGCCTCGTTCTTGTTGTTTTCATAAAATAAGGATATGTAATATTCACCATCTATTTCTCCTATGGTAAACCAGACTGTTCTATTCAGTGTTCCTTCATGTGGTAGTTGGTAGTAGATGGCTTCAAATTGTTTATGTTCTACTGTCATTTCGTATGAGATATTATCATTATCAGATAGCTTTTGTATTCCTTTTAATGAATAGTACTTAGGATTATCATCAAATTGTTGACATAACTTGTTGAATCTTATTTTTATCTGTCCTTCATCACGACCAGTTTTATCAGCTACGGCAATCCTCCACACTTTATTTTTATTTGTCTGTACAGAGACATATACTTTCTCTCCATTAAATGTTCCTTCAAGGCAATCTTCTTGGGCGTTGTAACTAAATCCCTTTGCTTTGATCTTTTGAATCATATCAGCCTTAGTCCCATCAATAGGGATGCCTAAGAACTTGGTTACTTCATTTTGCGCATACATAGCTACGGATAGCATGAGTAGCGTTAAGGATAATAGAATCTTTTTCACACTCTTTTGTTTTAGTTTATAATTATGTTTATGGAATTATCAGTTCGCTTGATTGATGAGATTTACCACCACCTTCACCATTATATCTTTCTCTTCCGTCTTGCTCTCGGCAATCATTAGGGTGAGGGCAACGAGCGTGTTATCAGCAATGCGTTTGGTGCCATCGGGGCGATAGAGAATATTGTTGTTATTCATGAACCAGAGGAAGAGTGTGGCGGCAATACGTTTGTTACCATCGCTGAACGAATGGTTCTTGGTGACAAGATAGAGCAGCATGGCTGCCTTTTCTTCTACGCTTGGATAGAGCTCTGCGCCGCCAAACGTCTGATAGATTTGTCCAATGGAACTCTTGAATGATTCGTCTTTCTCGTTGCCGAAGAGTACTGAACCGCCGAACTTCTGCCGAAGGAGGTCGATCTCGTGCATTGCATTCTCGTATGTGGCATGGAAGGGTTCTTCCTTAGTTATTCGTGCAATATGTAGTCGTTGATAATCGTAATCATCGAGAGTATCGAGCGCATAGGTGTAATCCACAACCACGTCAAAGAGGGCATTGCTTTCGTCAGTTGACTTCGCTGGCTGTTGCTGAAGAGTTCTACCAACGACTTGCACCAGCTGTCTTAATTCTGCAATCTGCTGCTTGCGAATGTTCTCATTAATGGCATAACCTTTCACAAGATATTGCTTGAGAACGCTGTTAGCCCATTGGCGAAAGCGCACGCCTCGTTGACTGTGTACACGATAGCCAACGGAGATGATAACGTCAAGAGTGTAATAAGGGACAGGTTTCTTAACGCCATTAACGTGCAAAAAATGCACGTTATTCTCTCTCTTTAATTCGGCTTCTTTGAATACGTTATTTACATGTCTACGAATGTTAGACTCCTCTTTGTTGAAGAGTTCAGCCATCTGTCTCGTACTAAGCCACACGGTCTCTCCTTCCAACTTCACATCAAGTTGGGTCTTACCATCTTCACTTTGGTAGATAATGATCTTGTCGTTTAGGTTCTCGGTCATATTGTTTAGATGTTTAGTTATTCGTAAGTGTGATGATTCACTATTCGTGTTTTATGGTAGCAGTGCGGGGCTTGTGTGCTGGTATTAGATCGTTTTTTCTATCTCATTCTTTCGTCAGTTTACGGCTCATATAACGCACGGGATACCATACAGAAAGCCAGCCAACAAGGATAACTGTGAAGAAGATAAGGAGAATGTCTTCGGGATGTACGCTGATAGGATAGGCGTTGACAACGAAGTTACCAGCTTGGTCGCCAAGCTGAACAAGCCCATAAGTTTGTTGCAACCAGCATAGGATGAGACCGAGTACGATACCAATCACTGCTCCTGCTGCCGATATCATACGTCCTTCAAAAAGGAAGATGCGGCGTATCTGTCCATCAGTAGCACCGAGGTTGCGCAGGGTGATAACGTCATTCTTCTTGTCAATAATGAGCATGGAGAGCGAACCTATAATATTAAAGCAGGCAACCATAAGGATAAACGTGAGGAAGACATAAGCAAAGAGCTTCTCTATACGCATGATATTAAACGTGTCAGCTTGTTGCTCATAGCGGTCGAGTACCTTATATTTATCGCCTAACATGGCTTGTATCTCTTCCTTCGCATTGTCAATATCCACGCCCGGCTTCATGCGTAACTCTAGTGATGTAATCTCTCCTTGGCGGTTAAATATGCGGCGAGCAAAGTCTATTGACGTAATGATGTAACCTTGATCATACTTGCTTTGCTTCACTTGGAATAATGCTCCCGGAGATACTAATGAGTCCTTCACAAAAGCATTTGTAGGGTTAGAAGCATCATATTGTCCCTCCCTTTGAGGAGCATATATCTGCAAATAATCCTGCCATGTCACCCCTGTACCAAGGTCTTGTGCCAGTCTTATACCGATTACACCATATTGTAGATTGGCTACATGCAGTGTGAAATCGCCGTCACCATAGAGGATATTACTTATATGTGTGAGCGAATCAAAGTTGTCTTCTACACCTTTCACTGTTACCATAGCCTGTTTATCGTGATAGACAGCCAGTGCTTGATCCTGTACACATTCGGTAGCTACCTCAACGCCTGGGAGGTGTTTAACCTTTACAAGTAATGGATCATCGGCAGGCATTGCTTTCCCTTTCGTTGCTTCTATTTTCAGTTGCGGATCAAAGTTAGTAAAGAATGAAGCTACCAAGTCGGAGAATCCATTGAACCCACTTAACACAACCACCAAAGCCATTGTTGCCACAGCCACACCGAGTACGGAGATAAGACTGATGACGTTTATTGCATGTGTACTCTTCTTTGAGAAGAGGTAACGGCGGGCTATGTAAAAGGGAAAATTCATGTCTTCGAATGTTGTGTACAGAATGTTATATGCTAGTGAATGAGAGGGCTTACTTCTTAAGTAATTCGTCAATGCGCTCTAGATAGTCAAGTGAGTCATCGATGAAGAAGCGTAACTCTGGTATAATGCGCAGTTGATTATGTACACGCTGACCTAATTCGTAACGAATTGTCTTCTCATTAGCATTGATGTTCTTTAGTAGTTCGTCTCCCTTTTCTGATGGGAAGATACTGAGGTAAGCAGTACAGATACTAAGGTCTGGACTTACTTTCACGCGTGTAACACTCACCAATACACCATGCATCATGCGTGTCTGTGTCTGGAATATACTTGCCAATTCCTTCTGAAGGAGGCGTGATATACGATTTTGTCTTGTTTCTTGCATATTCTTGTTGATAATGATTTCTACGTCATGCAAAGATACTGAAAGTTTGAAGAATCAACAAACTTATTTCTTCCTAATCAGTGTTAGTCCGTCTCGTAAGGGCAGAATAACCTTCTCTACACGCTCATCTTTGGCGATAAGATCATTGAATTGTCGAATACCAATGGTTTGGTGGTCGTGGTCATAAGCTGGATCAATGACGTGCCAGTCCCATAGCGTGTTATCGGCAAGGATGTATCCACCAGGGCGGATAATAGGTAGTAGTTTCTCATACACCTCTGCGTATGTACGCTTGTCGCCATCCACAAATGCCATGTCAAACGTTATCCCGAGTTTAGGAGCTTCTTTTGCAGCATCTCCGATACGAAAGTCTATCTTGTTCGCAACGGGTGATTGCTCTATCCATGGGCGTGTGAAGTCCTCCATCTCGTCGTTTATCTCGAACGTATACACTTTGCCACCTTCTTCCAATCCTTCCGCCATACAGATAGCAGAGTAGCCACTGAAGGTTCCCACCTCAAGGATGTTTTTAGGCCGAATCATTTGTACGAGCATCTTCAATAAGCACCCTTGCAGATGTCCACTAGCCATTCGACCATGAATAGTGTGGATGTTTGTCGCACGATAAAGCCGATAGAGGTAATCACTTTCGGGGTCAATATGCGCCGAGAGATAATTGTCGTATGCTTTCTCTCGTTCTTCATCTAAATGGAGAGAAGTGTTACTTGTTATCATGAAGTTCAAATATTCAAAGTCTGTTTCACGATATTTAAAGGAGGAATGCTTTTATAGCCAGTCGATAGCTATTCATGCCAAACCCTTGAATAGTACCTTTACAAGCTGGGGCTATCATTGAATGACGACGGAACTCCTCACGGTCATTGACGTTGCTGATATGTACTTCGATGACGGGAGTTTGTAGTGAGCGAATGCAATCCAATAAGGCTATGCTTGTGTGCGTATAAGCTCCAGCATTGAGGATAATACCATCATAAGCGAACCCTACTTCCTGTAACTTATTGATTAGTTCACCTTCTATATTGCTTTGATAATACTCAATTTCGACGTTCGGATAATCCTTACGGAGCTGTTGGAAATATGTCTCCATTGACTCCTTGCCATAAATTCCAGGTTCACGAACGCCGAGTAAGTTCAGATTCGGCCCATTGATAATGATTACTTTCATCTCTCTTTCCTGCTTAAATATCGTTTTTCTACATTATCTTTGCATAAGATAAGCTGTATGCAAAAATAAGAATTTAAATGGAAACAGACAAGAATTCAAATGATATTGTCAGTCGTTATCGCCGTTATCTGAAGTTAGAAAAGGGGTATTCTGCCAATACTTTGGATGCTTATATGCGTGATTTGGATAAGCTCTTACGTTATCTTGCGGCAGAGAAGATAGATGTATTGAAGGTAAAACTGGAAGACTTAGAGTTCTTTGCAGCCTCAATATCCGACCTCGGTATCGGTCCTCGCTCTTTAGCGCGTATCCTTAGCGGTGTGCGCCAGTTCTATCGTTTCCTTGTATTGGATGGCTACTTGGAGGTAGATCCTACTGAGCTATTAGAATCCCCGAAACAACCTAACCACTTACCCGAGGTCCTCTCCACTGCAGAAGTCGATCTCCTCGAACAAGCCATAGACCTTTCTAAGTGGGAAGGGCATCGTAACCGTGCTATCATAGAGGTACTATTCTCGTGTGGCTTACGTGTTTCCGAGCTTACCCACCTTACTTTGTCTAATCTATACATCGAAGAGCAATATATCAGAGTATTAGGAAAAGGGTCAAAGGAACGCCTTGTCCCCATCTCTCCTAGGGCTTTAGAGGAATTGAGTTATTGGTTTGATGACCGTAACAAGATGGATATAAAACCGGGTGAAGAAGATTATGTCTTTCTCAATAGGCGTGGACATCACCTCACTCGTACCATGATTCTTATCATGATTAAGCGTTATGCGGTAGAAGCGGGCATAAAGAAGACTATCTCTCCGCACACCCTTCGTCACTCCTTCGCCACCTCTTTGCTTGAAGGTGGAGCTGATTTGCGTGCTATTCAAGCCATGTTAGGACATGAGAGCATCGGTACGACGGAGATATACACGCACATTGACACCACAACCTTACGTCAGGAGATACTTGAGCACCATCCTCGCAATATCAAATACGATGAAGAGCACCAAGCAGATCCTTTGTCCGAATGAACATCAAAGTCTGTCTCTGCGGGTTAACCAAAGATTCATCAGAGGGTCAGAGAGACTATAACAACCATCTTGTCGTGTAACCAAATCTATGTCAAGAAGCTTATTGAGAGCCGCTTGTGTGGAACTTGGAGATTTGAGCCGATGCTTTTTTGTGAAATTAGCAGATGTTATCTTTGAGGCAGGAGAATCCTCGTGTATAGCAAAGAGAGTTGCCTTTTGTTGCTCACTAAGCATTTGTAGAATCTCTCTAAACCGGTAATCATTTTGTTTAAGGAGTCTGTTTATTAACAAGTTTGTCATTTCTTCATCGCAGATACCATGCTTGGGTGTACAGGCAAAGGCATCATTCATAATTTGTTGATTATAGAGTGTCACACCCTTCATCATATTATATACAACTTTAATAGCAGCCGTTGTTATGTCTTTCTCTGCCTCATGAAAGTTCTTTTGTGCAAACTCTGTATATATGTCTAAAGGGATTGCATTCAACTCGATAAGCCTAGCACTATTATAAAATGGGCGTCCTTTAGAACCGAACATTTCGTCCATTATACGCCGTTGACTCCCTGCGAATACGAAATTGGCATTGCTTGTCTTTTGTATATGTGTACGTAGGGTTGCTTCGAAGTTCTTTTCTGGATAATGGGTTATTTGCTGAAACTCATCAATAACAATAAGGCATCTTCGATCAGATTTATTAATGAACTCGAATATCTCCGATAGCGTGTAATCAGGCTGAACGATGTCCCCTAGTTTGATATCAAAGGTAGGGGTTCCTTGTATAGGGTCGTAACCAAAACTTGCACTGAGCGATTTTAATGTCATTGAGAATAGGCGCATCATCTTCTCACTACGTGAAGCTACGCGACGAAAGACGGTATTGCCGAAAGTGTAAACAAACTCATTAAGGGTACCTGTCTCAAGTATATCTACAAAAATAGTGGTGTACTCGTTATCAATGTCAGCTTTGTCAAATACAAAGTCTACTAACTTCGTTTTTCCCATTCGGCGTTCTGCAGATAATATAACGTTCTGTTGATTGCACAAATAGTCGTGTAATAACTTTGCTTCTTTCTGCCGATCGCAAAAGTATTGAGCTGGGATTTGACCACTAACAATGAAAGGATTAATGTCTATTGTCATATTTTCTCTGTCTTAAGATAGCACAAAGATAAGCATTAAGCACTAATTATGCAAGTCAAATTATTTGTTTTGAATAATTTAATTCACATAATTATTCTATGTGGCTGAAGGATTCTCTGTCCCACAGAATACGTAAGCCAACGAATATAAGACAAATGGCATACGATTTTAATTTTAACACTTTTGAATTCTCTTATCGCTTACGTTAACTATAAAAAACGATAAAAGGCAATAGAGATACAATATTTTATGTACCTTTGCGAGGTAATATCTGATATTAAATAATTAAACAACGTTTAAGATGAAACTCAAACATTTATTCTTAATCGCCTTACTTTTCATCACTGGTATGGTCTCTGCACAGCAGATGGGACCTATTCCTGTGAATAAGAATGTAAGGCAAGGTAAGCTTAGCAATGGCTTGACTTACTACATTCTCCACAATGATTGGCCTGAGCATGTAGCCAATTTCTACATTGCACAGCGTGTTGGTTCTATTCAAGAGAACGAGAATCAGCGTGGTTTGGCTCACTTCCTGGAGCACATGGCGTTTAATGGTTCAGAGCATTTCCCTGACTCTACTCTGCTGGAGTTCACCCGTTCTTTGGGCGTAGAGTTTGGCAGTAACTTAAACGCTTACACGAGCATTGACCAGACAGTCTATCGTGTTTGCGATGTGCCAACAACACGCCAGACAGCTCTCGACTCTTGTTTACTCATCCTCAAAGACTGGTCTAATGGATTGACATTAGCTGATAAGGAGATTGACAAGGAGCGTGGTGTTATCCATCAAGAGTGGCAATTAGGTCAGTCTGCCCAAATGCGTATTCTTGACAAGGTGTTACCAGAGTTCTATCCTAACTCTAAGTATGGTAAGCGTCTGCCAATCGGTTTGATGGAGATTGTAGATAAGTTCCCTTATCAAGCACTGCGCGATTATTACAAGAAGTGGTATCGCCCAGATAACCAGTGTATCATCGTTGTGGGCGATGTTGATGTAGACCACATCGAGAATCAGATCAAGCAACTCTGGAATGGAGTAGTCGTTCCTGCTAATGCCGCTCAGGTTGTAGCAGAGCCTGTTCCTGATAATGCCCAAGCCCTTTACATCTTTGGTAAAGACAAGGAATTGCCATTCAGTGACGTGGCTCTTTATATGAAGCATGACGCTTTCCCAGACGAGGCAAAGACCGATCAGAGCTATTTCATCGATTCTTATGCTAAGCGTATTATCAGTATGATGCTGAACCAGCGTTTGGCAGAACTAGCCCAGAAGCCAGACTGTCCATTTACTGGAGCCTATGCAGGCGATGGTACTTACATGCTTTCAAGAACGAAAGACGCCTTCGGCATGGAGGCTAATGCGAAGGATGGTAAGGATCTTGAGACGCTTGCCGCATTGTATAGAGAGGCACAGCGTGTACATCAGCACGGCTTCACAGCAACTGAATTTATGCGTGCAAAGGACGAGTTCTTGTCTCAATTAGAGTCGGCTTATGTCAACCGCAATAAGATTAAGAACGATCAGTATGGCGATGAGTTGCGCGACCATTACCTATCAAACGAACCTATCCCAAGCAAAGAAGACGAGTATCAGATTATGAAACAACTCGTCGAGATGCCTGCTTTGAACGTCAATGTCATTAATGAGTTTGCAAAGGATCTCATCACAGATAAGGATAGCAACTTAGTCATTCAGATCTTCGCACAAGAGAAAGCTAACAAGGTTTACCCAACGAAGGCACAGATGGCGCAAACCATCGCTAACGTACGTGGAGAGCAGATCAAGGCTTATGTTGACAATGTGAAACAAGAGCCTTTACTTGATGAGAAGGCATTGCCAAAGGCTGGTAAGATTGTCAGCGAGAAGGAGAACAAGACACTCGGATACAAGGAGTTGACATTGAGCAATGGCGCACGTGTCATCTTGAAGAAGACGAACTTTAAGGATAACGAGATACAGTTCCAGGCTGTCGCAAAGGGCGGTAAGGGGCTCTATGGTAAGCCTGACTACAATAACTTGCAGCTATTTAATAACGTCATAGCTTACAGCGGACTCGGTAACTTCTCTAATCAGGAGTTGCAGAAGGCACTCGCTGGTAAGCAGGCATCTGTTGCTTGTGGTTTAGGCAACTATTATCAGACACTCTCTGGCTCATGTGTTCCTAAGGATGTTGAGACCATGCTCCAGTTGCTTTACCTCAACTTCACGAAGGTTGCTAAGGACGAGGCATCTTATAAGGCGATGATGTCGCAGTTGGAACTAGCACTGAAGAATAAGGATCTCTCACCTGAGAGCGTATATTCTGACTCGGTTACAACAACCATTTATGGTCATGAGGCACGTTTCGCACCATTGTCATTGAATACGCTGAAGGGTGTTAGCTACGACCGTATTCTTCAGATTTGGAAGGAGCGTTTTGCTAATCCTGGACAGTTTGTCTACTACTTCGTTGGTAACTTCGATGAGGCTTCTTTACGCCCATTGATCGAGAAGTATATCGCATGTCTGCCTAAGGGCAAGGCAGAGAACTGGCGTGATGTACCAGGACTTGTGAAGGGTAATGTCGTTAATAAGTTCACCCACAAGTCGGAAACACCAAAGGCTATCGCCCTCGAGTTGTGGCACGCACCTGCTACTTACAACGTTGAGAACAAAGTGTTGACCGATGCTGCAGCACAGGTATTGTCTATGGTCTATCTAAAGAACATTCGTGAGGATGCTAGTGCGGCTTACTCTGTTGGAGCAGGTGGCGAATTGCAGCGTCGTGGCGATAAAGCCGTTGCTCTCATCCAGGCATATTGCCCAATGGATCCTAACAAGTCCGACCTTGCCTTGAAGCTCTTAGCTGAGGGCATGAAGGATAACACGATGAAGATGGACGCAGATAAGGTTCAGAAAGTAAAGGACTTCATGTTGAAGCAAGCAGAACTATCAGCGAAGAACAACAGCTACTGGATGGACGTTATTGACGAGTATATCTCAACTGGTGTAGACCTCCACTCTGGCTATAAGGCAGCAGTCGAGTCGCTCACACCAGCTAAGATTGCAGCTTACTTGAAGAGCCTCGTTGCAGCTGGTAACCACGCCGAAGTGGTGATGACACCAGCGAAGTAATCGCTCTGAAATAAGTATCGTTTATAAGCTAACGGGCAAAAGGACGAGAGTTATCTCACCTCCCTTTTGCCCGTTTTCTGTGTCTGTATTGGTTGTAAAGCATGTCCAGTTTCTCGCTTAAAGGCATTTACGATAAATCAATGTAAGCTCAATAAGAATACTTTGAAATATGTGAGAAAGAAAGAATCTCATAGGGCTAATATCTTTTTAAGTATGGTTCCGACTTGCAAGGAAGCAGGATTTGTATTATCTTTGTACGGGAGTAACGTCTGTTTCATCATGAAGAGACACAGGTTTCATCACGA